>Ga0105051_10001470_pt1 | contig 32009 bp, 39 predicted proteins | sample FRY02_FD_78383 | JGI IMG/M metagenome (GOLD analysis project Ga0105051, IMG submission 78383) | Freshwater microbial communities from Lake Fryxell liftoff mats and glacier meltwater in Antarctica - FRY-02 (megahit assembly) | ecosystem: Environmental > Aquatic > Freshwater > Ice > Glacier... | reverse complement strand
GTGAGCAATCGACAGATATGTGCCCATCAGCTCGCCCCCAGCTTCAACACGACGGCCCAGCCGTCAGGCTTGCCGACCTTCGCCAACATCACTTTGTCGGTAACCGTCAACGTCAACGACGCATCCTTCAACGAGACCGGAGACGCCGAAGCATCCCCAGCGAATAACACTGTCAGCGGCGACGTAGCCGCCACCTCGCCCCAAGTAATCTCTTGGGTTCGCCCACCAGTTACCAACATTTCACACTCCCCTTAAACTGAGTTGCATATCGCTGCCGTCGAGCGGCAGAGACCATGCTGTGACCAGGAACCGGCCATCGACCGGAACAGAACTGTCAACAAAACTCACGACATCAAAATGCCCGTGAACCGGGTTCGGTGACACCGACAACTCGAACAGCCGGGCGACACGAGACTCCGCATCCATGACCCGCAACACCGCAGTCTCCAACGCATCCTGTGAGGCATACGTCCCGCGAATAATGCGGCGGATCGTTCGCCCGCCACGCCCGTCGATTGAAGTCAAACCGTCCGACTGATTCGTTAGCGTGTAAAGCCCGGTACCGGCGACCGGTGCCGCCGCCGCCGTCGCATCATCATTGACACCGACGATCTCGTTAGCCGCCTGATAATAGTCGGAGATGCTGGTGCGGGATTCGCTCACCGTCGTAGACGCCGAATCGGCGCTGTACGTCCAGACCGTCGGCAGATCGGTGGGCGACAGATATGGGACCGACAGGTACCATCCGTCACGGTCAACACGCAGCGCCCGGTAGCCGATCGACTCCAACAGGTCGTTGACGATTTGCAGCGTCGTTGTCTCGTCGGCCAACGGGAACACTCGGGCAGCAGCCGACGTTGTAGCCGCCGCCGTCTGGTCGATGCTGACCTTCGCCTCACCCGCCCCGGTAATCAACGCCTCGACGGCTGCGATCACCGGACTACCCGACGCCAGAGAATAGGTGACGCCGTGCGGCGTGTTCAACACGTCGAGCTTGTCGAAACCTTCGACATGCCAGGTCGGCGGGATTTCACCGATACGGCGCTCCGGTGTAGACGGCAAGAACACGCCCAGGTTCAGCCGATACCACGTCGCATTGTCGGACGACACCAGCATGTACGGACGGAGCCGCTGCGAACCCCAAGACACCCCGCGGGCAAGGTTCAGCCGACACGACCCGTGCAGCGTCCGAAAGATGCCACGGTCGACACTGGAGCCCGCCGCCAGAAAGTCGGAGCCGAGATCCTCAATCAAAACGTCATCGGAATCGAGCAGGTCACAGCCAGCGTCATAGAAGACTTGGTGACCCTCGACGAGAGCGACCTGCTGCGCCGGCGTCAGCGACGACCACAACAGGACGCTCATACTATTTCCGAGTAAGTAATGTTCTGCACGGTGAACGACACGTCTTTGATTCTGTCCGAGGATTCTGCCTCGGCCCCATAGACCGAGCTGATCACGCCGTACACCAAGCGTGAGCGCTGGTCCCTGAACAGGATTGGCACAGATACGAGGTCGAGCAGCGAGTCGAACGACTCTCTCGACATCTGGCGGTAGGAGAGGTTGTACGCCTTATCAGTCCCGGGCGTTGAGATGACACGACGAACACCCCCGGCGTATGTTCGAACTGATGTAGCGTCGGCGACGTTCTCCGTCTCGGCGTACTGTCCGATGACGAGGGTGTCCGACAGGTCACTGATCGGGGCGAGGACCGTGTCGGCCATGGCCAGCTCGGTCATGACGCACGCTCGTTCTGACGGATTCCTTTGAAGCCTTGGACCATGCCCCGCTCAACGGCGGCGGTGATGGCCGACATGTCAGCATCAGGAAGCATCCTGCCGAGCTTAGGCGGTTCGCCGGTCTTGTTGCTCGTTATAGCTGGAATGTCCGACGGCCGCCCGGCCGCAGGTTTAGGCACTGACTGCGGCGTCGGAGCTTTCGGTACGAACTGTGAGAAGAACCTCTCGACACGGGCGATGATCGACTCCATCATGGCGAGCTGCTGTGCGGGGTTAGACGACAACGACGCTACGTCGGTTAAGTCTTTACCGAGGAGGAGGCCCTGACCACCGAGCTCGTTAAACCGATCCACAGTGGCCTGAGCTTTAGCGGCGTCATTGGCGATCTTCGTAGCGATATCAGCGTCTATGGATGCCTGCAACACTTTGGCATCATTGAGAGCCTTCTGAGCCGTAGCCAGCTCATAGTAGGCGTCACGTAGGCCCCTGACCTCAACGGCGGTCAGCCCGGCTGCAGTGGCGGCGGACTCCCACGCTGCTTGCTGCTCCTCCGTTCCGAGGGTGTTGGCTATCGTCTCCTCGGTGAGCCGCATATTCGCGTCGCGCAGCGCCTCGGCGGCGTCGGAGACTTTCTCTTGGGCGAGGGCGAGATCCTTCGCCGTGGATTCTCCGTCGAGCTGAACTTCTGTCAAGTTCTCCTGGGCCTCGGCGAGGCTGCGCTCAGCGTCCGATACCGACTCTACGAGCCCCTCTACCTTGTCGGCCCTGTTGATGCCGTCGAAGATGCCGCTCAGCGCATCATCAGCGGCCTTGACGAGCGCCTCAAACTCATCGAGTACGGCATCGGAGAGATCTTTGGCGGCCTTGACGGCTTCGGACTCGGCGTTCTCGATCGCCTGAACAAGGGCATCGCTGACCCTCGGGGCCTCCTCGGCGATGCCCTCCTCTACACCGATGATGATCGGGGCCCCGACCTCCTCGCGGAACACGAGACTGCTCTCTGCCCCGGCCTCTGCGGCATCGTCGACGGCGTCGGACATTGCGCTTGCCACGGCCGGGGCCCCTTCAGTGACGCCGACGGCGACGCCCTCGATCATCGGCTTGCCGATCTCTCGCTTGGTCTTCTTGGACGGCGATGCGTTCTCGGCGGCGAGAACACCGGCGGCGATGGCGGCGTTGATTGCAGCGGTCATTGCGTTGGAGAGCTTGAACGAGTTGTCGGTGATGCCGTCCTCTGTGCCTGACATCATGTGCAGGCCGATATCTACGGACTCGTCGTAGGCGGCGGTCTTCGCTTCACGAATAGCCGTTAGACGCTTTTCCTCTGCCAGCTTCGCTGCGAACGCTGCGATCTCTGCTTCTTTGTCAAAGCCGACCGCCATGTTCTTCGCTGCCAGGGAACCAGACTCAACCCACTTATCGAAGGCCGTCTGTAGCTCGGCGGCGTTCTGGGGGTCGGCCAGGCCAGTGATCAGGTTCTGACCCTCAACACCCATAGTGGCGAGGTGTGCAGCGAAGTCGGCGCTCGTAGCGTCGCCGATCGTATCTAGGTTCCCCTGCCACGCTGTGAGGCCCCAGATGGTGCTATCGAGTGACGCTATGTAGTCCTTGGCCGTCGAATCGGCGCTGACCTGGAACGTGTCGAACGACTCAGCACCCGCCTGAAACGAGTCGTTTATGCCGTCCCTCCATTCCTGAGCGGCGTTTACCGTCTCGTCGTACGCATCGTTGGCCGCACTGACCATCTCGTCGTACTTGTCGACGACATCCTGCAGGGGCCCCTGTATGCCCTCCAGCGCCTCCTTCTCGGCCTCCTTGGCCGCTTCGATGGCCTCGGACGACTCGGCGACAAGGCCGCCAGACTTGGCGAGCTCCTCGTTCGCCGTCGACAGCGACTGGACTGCAGTCTTGGAGTTAATGATGCCCTGCGCTAGTGCCGCCTCAACGACGATCAGCATCTCAGCGATCTCGACGTTGTTCGCCATCTCCACGCTGACACCGGCAACGTCCTCGGCGTGGCTGACCGCCGCCGCCCCGCCTTCTCGCCTGGCCGCTGTATCGATGAGGGATGCTCGGGCAGCGTCGACGGCCGCCACGTTGTAGAGGTCGAAGATGTTATTCGTGGCATTCAGCGAATCGATCAAGTCGCCGTTGGTGTTGATGAATACTTGCGCCGCACTCATCAATGCGTTCGAGCCGGAGAATGCGCGCCCGCTGGCGAGGCTGTTAGCGATCAGCGCATCGGACATCTCTTCTGACGCACCGGCCGCCATGAGTTGCTTGCGGGTGTAGCCGTCGAGGGCCTCCTGACCCCCGACGAACACGGGGGTCATCCGCTCCATGTTTGTGTGGAGGAAGAGGAGCCCCTCGCTCATCTCGTCGGTCCACTTGTCGGACTCAATCACCGACTCGATCATCAGATCGATGCCGGTAACGGCGGCCACCGCCCCGCCCTCTATCAGACCGAGGAGATCTGCCTGCTCTTTCAGCTCGGTGATGTTGGCCTGAATGGCCGTCGTTAGGCTCTCGACCTTGTCCTGAGCGTCCTTCTGCTTCTTGCTGTGATTGAACCACGCAGCGGAGGCGATGGCCGTGGCCGCCGCAACGGCCACCGTTGCGGCCAGCAGAAGTGGGTGCGCCCTCGAGAAGGTCACCATGGCGGCTTGCGCCAACTTGAGGTTCGTCCGCATCTTGATGAGCGACCCGATTATGAACGACGCAGCGCCGCCGACCGCCAGGATCCCGACCGTGGCACCCGCCGCTCCGCCGATGAGCTTCTGGAACTCGGGGCTCATGTTGCTGAAGGCGTTGGTGGCGTCGCCCGCTGTTGTCACCAGGAACTTCATCGCCGGGAGAAGTCCCGCACCGACGTTGTCCTTCAGGTTCTTCATGTCCGCAGCGAGTATCCGCTGACTGTTGGCGAGATCGTCGGAGGTGTCGGCGAAGTCACCGGCCATGCTCTCTGTGGCCGCCATGATGACGCCGTACCGGGCCTGCACCTTGATGGACTCGGTCAGCTCACTCTTTGAAGCGGCCAGACCGTTCGCCAGTGCGTACTGCTCGACAGTGACGGCCGAGACGTCGATGCCGAACCGGCGCATGGCCTCGGCCTCACCGGCGAGTGAGGTCTGGAACAGACCCACGGCCCGACTGACGTCCATGTTCAGGACCGAGGCGAAGTCGGCGGCGCGGGTCGTCATCTCCTGGACGGTGGCGACAACGTCTCCACCCTCGCCCGCCACGGTGCTTGCGAAGCTGGCGAACCCGGTAGCGAGCTGAGCGAACTCGGTGCGGCTCAGACCGATCGACTTAGCGGCGTTCTCGCCCAGAGCGAGTACACCCTCGGCGGCGTCGCCGAACGTCTTCTCGACAGCGTTGATCGACTCGTTCAAGTCGCTGGCACCGGCACCGATCGACCAGAGCGCCTTACCAGCGACACCAGCGGTGGCCATAGCGCCAGCGCCGAACTTCATCATGTTGCCGCCGAGACGATCGAGCTTGCCACTGCTCCCGTCGATAGCGTCCCCAGCCTGCTTGCCGAACTGGTCGACGGCCTTGATGGCCTGAGCGGCGTCGAGCCTCAGCAGATACTGAAGGCGTTCACTAATCGTTGCCACGGGCAGGCTCCTCTACGGTCGGCCAGGTCATTGCAAATGCAACAGCCTCTTGGGGGAGGTTACTCCCCGAAGCTGAGCGCTGGCAGGATTACATCAGCCATTGATGCGCTGCGAACCTCGTTGACGGCCTGGGCGATGCACGTTGCTACCGCCCGAGTCACTTCGTCGACGTCCTCACCGGTGCCCGTGTCGGCCGCCTCGGCGAGGTCGGCGGACAGGAACATCTGGATCAGCAGCATGAGTACCATGCCGTGAACATCGGACACGGCCCCCGACTCGTCGTAAACGAGCGGATCAAGGTCGATCATCGAGATGTCGTCGCGACCAGTGAGCATCACAAGGATGGCGAAGTGGCCGCCCGTGATGTCGGCCTCGCTGTAGGTCTTGCCCTTCCAAGTAATGGTCCAGGTCTTATTGTCTGTGTGTGTCATGACTTACCAACATACTGCATTCGAACGCCCGCCCCGCTCTTGATGACTGCGAAGATGTTGCCTCTAACTATTCGCAGCACAGCGCCCTCGGCCGCCTTCTGTCCGAGTGCGAACGGGTACTCGCCCTTGGTGCCGGGGTGCATGGCCGAGCGCCGATACCCGCGGGCGGGCGGCATGATCAGGTTCGACTTGCCGGTCTTCGTGTTGACAACGACGGGCCCGACTAGCTTGCGTTCGGTCTTTCGGCGACTGACGCCCCGGCTGCCCTTGGGGTAGATCCCGTGCGGCTTGGTCGGTCGTTCGATGAGATGCGCCGGGCCGCGAATAGCTACGGTCGCCGAGGCTACTTCGCCCCTCGTATCGACCTTGTAGTAGATGGATAGGCGAGCGCCCTTCCTACCGACGTTAGACATGCGGAGATCAGGACCGATGGCCTTGGCCAATTGCTTCGTGTGTATCTTCTTGGCCTCAGCGGCGGCCTTGTGCATGGTCTCCGTTGATCCGGCCTTAATAGCCCCGCCCAGACGACCCATGAGATCGGGAATGGAGGGCCCGCTGAGCGAGGCTTTAGGCACGATCTACATCAGAACGATGCGTTGGTTACAGCACCAGTGATCTGAAGTGAAGCGCTGTACTCGGAGCGCCCACTGACGCCGGTGCTCAGGTCGAATGACGTGAGCAACGCTTCGCCGGTCACCTTGGCCTGACCGACGACGGATCCGCCGGGGCCCCACTGGAACGAGAACCCGGCCGTGCCAGCAGCTTGGGCGGCTTTCAGGTTGGTCAGGTGGGTAGCGAGAGTCGGGTCGTACGGACCGCTGATCGAGATCGATCCGTCCTGCATGCCAGCGATGAACGCCTTGCTGACCGTTCCGAGCACCGAAACGTCGATAGTCTCGGTCGGCTGCGAGACGCTAACCGTGTCGATGTAGGGCTGAAGGTTGGTGAGCGATCCAGCGGCATTGTCCAGCCGGAAGTCGCCCTTGTAGCCGGGACTGAATGCCATGTTGTTTCTCCTTGTTGATTTCTGATGTAGAGGTTAGAGCTTTGCGACCGAAACGCCGCGGACAGTGCTGCCCGTGCCGACGATCGTGTCGGTGACACGTACGTACCGCTTGGTGCTACCACTGAACTCGATGCGCTGCGACGTCACGCCGGTGGCGGCCGTGAACGACGCCAAAGTGGTCCAGGCCGTTGACCCGTCAGCAGAGTGCTCGACGAGAACTGTGTCGGACGTGATACCGGTGAGCGAGGTGACGTGTAGGTGCACCAGTGCGCCGACAGTACCGGCCGCTCCGAGGTCTACGTTGGCCGACGTCGTGGTAGTGGTCAGCGTGTCGTGCCCGGCGCTGAAGCCGAACCCCACACGTCCCGTGCTCTCAGAACTGATCGAGTAGTCGGCGGTCCCGCCCTGCTGTGCCGTCGTATCGAACGAGGACTGCACGCCCTCGATGAGCCACGCACCGCTGCCGATGTCTGACCCCTCGATCATGAACGTGATCGGGGCCGAGTCTGAACGCCAAGATGCGTACACGTCGAACGGCTCGTTGGTAGAAGACAGCACATCAAGGGGCCCCGATGCGCTGAACGCCCCCGACTCGGGCCCGATGAGGAACGTCTTGTGAGTGTCGGACAGCACGGTGACGTCGATCAGCTCGGTTGCCGAGTTGAGTGACGCCGTGCGTACCTGGGCAGAAAGGTTCAGCGAACCTGCCAGGATTCTGGACTTGTAACCGGGCGTTGTTGCCATTAGAACACGACCTCCACGTCGACCTCAAACATCATGAGTGTTTCCTCTGCGATGACGACCTCGGTCGGTTCCCCGACGAGGATGACCTGAGCGTAGTCCACGTTAGCTGCCCAGAGTGCGCCATCCTCGATAGCCGCCACAAGTGAACCGGAACCGGACGGCTCTCGGAGCACGTCACAGCGGGCCTGAGCAGACCTCTCCGAGGCGACACCGACAAACACAGAGACGCTGAACTGGTACTCCGCCCTGGACTTTCCGAGGACCATGCGAGGGTCGTACGCCCCCAGACGGACGTGGGCGCACGGGTGGGCGATCGTACTCGACAGGTACGGGATCGCTCGGAGCCCGGCCCCCGTGGTGATGGCCCCGGCGAGCGAGTCTCGTGCCTCGGCAATGGTTGTCATACTTCCATCTTTCTGAACGGCTCAAGTAGGCCGATGGCCACGTAGTCGAGCGCCGGGATCCGCATCGGGATCCCGTCGACACTGATCTGCATCGATCCGAACACGCCCGAACCTGTGACCTTGTAGATGTTCTTGGCCTGGATCAGACACGCCGAGGATACGGCGTCGGGGACGGCCGGGTAACCGTGAACCGCCGTCACTCGGAGCCCTGGTCGGCGCTTCATCGGGTAACGGTAGTTGTCGACCAGGGTGATGCGGTCCCACGGCTGTCTTGGCGTGAGGTACTCGGCGTTGAGAGGCTCAAGAATGAAGTCGATCGTCTCGGTGAGGGTGGTTGAGAACCCTCCGTCGTCGTCTTCGTCAATGGAGACAACGAGGCCGGTTCGCAAAGCGATGTCAAGCACGTCGGCGACCATCGGCTCGGCAACGTTGTAGAAGCGGGTTGCCAGCTCGGACTCGGACCAGAACACCCGGCCGCAGTGTGCGTCGATCTGGCGTGACGCAGAGGAGACGGAGAGCTCAAGTCGAACGTCGTCAAGGCCGTCGTCTATCTGGAGCTCGGCCTTCAGTGTTGCCAGCGTTATGTACCCGTTTGTGATTGACACGTCGCACTCCTCTACATCTGGATGATACCGAGTCCGTTGCAGTGCGTAGCGTTATGCCACTGCCGACCTTCTGCTGCAGCGTACTCCTGAACGGCCACCCTCACCGGGTACATCGGGCGCGCCGGTGCGCCCTCGGGTCGAGCGAGCTCTGTGTCGTGGAACACCATGAGTCCTCCCGGCCTGACGAGGTGCTGATACAGCTCGATCTCGGCGACGGTCTGATCGTAGAGGTGGCTCGTATCAATGAACACGATGTCGGCGGGCCTCGGCAACTGGGCAACGATGACCGGGTCAAGGTCGTCGCCCTGAATGAAAGTCCAGTTCGGGTGCTCGCCGATTGGGGGCACCTCGTCAATGTCAACCGACCAGAGGCCCCCGCCCGTCTGAGAGAGCCCGTGGAGCCACGCTATGGTCGACACTCCGGTGCGGGTTCCGAGCTCGATCACGACCTTGGCGTCGGTGTGCAGCACCATCTCGACGAACGAGGCGAGGTGGCCCTGAATGTCTGACGGCTCGCCGATCACTTGACGGTACTGAGACAGCAGGTCTTTCATGACGTCGCCTTTCTCGGGCGGAACCACGTGTCAGGACAGTGCCCCGCCGTGATGAACTCGGGCCAACCGGCGTCGATGTCGACCGGCTCCATCTTGACGCCGTCGCTGTGAACCCCGTCGCGCCAGAACGAGAGTCCGTCGGAGATGCCCGCCGAGATCCTGTCGGCCACCTCGGGGTGGCAGAAAGCGCCGAGCTTCTCGGCCGCCCGCTCGGGCCCGCCGAGCCAGCTGAAGTGCCACCCGCCGTCGGTGATCGGGCAGTGTGCCGAGGTTCGTACGTCACGCATGTGCGTGAACGGCATCCTGGGGTGCCCCGCCATAACCGCCGACACCGTGCCGACGACGGTCCCGCACCACTTGATCGGATAGAACCAGTCGACCGCCCAGAAGTGGCCACGCATGCCGATAACGATCAGACGACCGCCCGGCCTCAAGTTACGCACGACGATCGCCCTCGGGATCTCGTCGACGTCGGACTGCATCAGGGTGTCAGTGGCGGCGGCGTTAATGTCGGCCAGACCCGCAGCGATGAACTCGCGCTGGGCGTGCTCTCGCTCCCATGAGTCGGGGGCGTCGGCGGCCGTGGGGAGGCCGGTGGCCCGCACGATAGTTAGCTTGTCGACCCACCGGTCGAACCTTTCGCCGCCCTGAGCGAGGTACTCGGAGAGGTGGTACGGCTTGGGGTGGTCCTGGTGGTCGACGTCGGCCTCAACAATAATGAAGTGATCGACGACGTCGTAGAGCTCCATGAGGCGCATCTCAAGAACGTCAAACTCATTGAAAAACATAAAGCTGTCGATGATCATCGGACGTTCCATTTCCTGAATATCTTGAGCTCGTTGTAGCCGTGAACCTGGCACTCCCGGCTGCAGTATTTCTTACTGCTGCGGAACGGGTACTCGTTCGGGCACCAGATGCACCGGGTCGGCGCACCCTCGGGAAGTGGGCGGGTCATCGCCCCGCCTTGTGCATGGCGATGAGCGGGGCCCGTTGCATGAACGTGGCCTCGTCGGACTCGCTGTGGCTGACCGCTCGCGTGTACAGCGTGTCGGCCTGTCGGGCGGACTCGTCGCCGTCGTATCCTGGGTGGTGGTGGATGATGCGGCAGTCTTCGACGAACTTGAAGACGCCTCGGGCCTTGGCCAGGCCGATCACCTCTTTGTCAACGAACCAGTGCCGGTAGCACTCGGGCATCGTGACGCCCGGCCCGTCGAGCGAGCTGCCCACATCGTTGATGTAGTCACGACGAACGAAGAAGTGGTCAGCGTGACGACCGGCAGCGACGTCGGGGTTGCGGACACGGCCGGGCTCCGAGTCGTTGGTCCCGATGATGTCGCACTCTTCAGACACGGCGGCGGCGGCTTCGAACCAGCCCGGCGTGAACTCCACGTCGTCGCCGACGATGAGTACCCAGTCGCTATCTGAACGGCTCACCAGCTCGTTGACGTTCTGGGCGTAGGTCTTGTCGATCGACCCCTGGTGCACCTTGAAGGTAGACCCGAGCGAGTCGAAGAACCGCTTGGAGTTACCTTCACGCATTGCGGGGACGATGACGTCGACGTCGATCATCTTCGGCTTGAGCGGCGGCGGAGGTGGGCACAGCTCGTTGAGCACGGGCACCCAGTTCTCGGCGAACACGGTGCGGTAGTCGTAGCCCATGGCGAACCGGCGATGGTCGACGGCAGCGCCCTCGGCCGACAGCTTGTAAGCGCCCTCCAGGGCCTCCAGCACGTTGACCGTGTACGGCATGATGTAACTGGACGACTGCGACTGGTCCCAGATGAGCTGTCCGTCTACGAGGTGCCCCGAACCGACCAGCTCGGACTGCGAGCTGAAGTCGGACACGATCACGGGAACCCCGCACGCCTGAGCCTCTATCAGCGGCACGCCGAACCCCTCGCCGTGACTAGGTGCCAGCAGCACGTCCATCGTCGAGTACAGCGCCGCCATCATCTCGTCGGGGAGCCCGAGACGGTAGGCGTACTGGTCGGTCCAGATCAGGGCGTGGTTCGGGATCCCGCAGTGCGTGGCGAGCTCGACCAGATCAAGTCCACCGGCGGCTCCCAGCTTGTCGGAGTGCACCAGCAGCACGGCCTCGTTGTGGCCCTTCCAGAACTGCCCGAACGCTCGGAACGCTTCGTTGAACCCCTTGCGGTCCTGTGGGTCTTTGTTCATGGCGACCATGCCCACCACGTAGGCGTCCGAGGGGACGTCGAACAGTGTGTGACCGGTGACGGACGTTCCGTCGCCGGTGGTCACGATCGGCGTGGGCTTAAACACGTCGGTGTCGACGGAAAGTGGAACGTACAGCGGGTCGAGCCCGGCCTGACGTAGGCCCGCCTCGCCGAACTTCGACATGGCGATCGGGATAGCGCCGGTGGTGTGGAAGAACTCCAGCACCTGCTTCGGGACCGGGTAGTGGTCGACCGGGGCCCACGCAGCAACTCGAAAGTCGGCCAGCTCTCGGTTCTTGCTGAGCACCCACACGTCGAGAAGCGGAATGATCACACCACCCTGTGGGTCGCCCTCAAAGAAGTGCATAGCGTTCTGCGAGATCACGTCGGGGCTGTTGGTGAAGTAGCCGGACGGGTAGATGCGGATCTTGTGGCCCCTCGGGGACGTCCACTGGCCGACCTCGCCCTGCTGGCCGTAGGTCGACCCGACGGCGACTTCGTGACCGGCGTCAGCGAGAAGGTCGGCGAGATGCCTGCACTGCACGCCGTAGCCGGTGCTCACGGTCGGACTGTTTGAATGGATCAAGAACTTCATGATGCGTCACGCATGTCGTACTCAACAGCGCTGGGAACCGTCAGAACCTCGTAGCGGCCGCCGGACTTGAACACGGCCACGACGACCTCGGGATCATTCCGTCGGGCAAGATCCAGTGCGAGATGGTCGAACTGGTCGACATCGATTAAGTAGCTTGGCATGCGTTTCTCCTCGGCAAGATGGGTGGGTGTTAGAGCACCACAATACACACCCGTGACGCGAAACGGGGCATCCCCGCTGAAGGGACGCCCCGCTTGCTTCACCTTGCCGGGTGAATGGCCCCCCGCTGTCGACAGCGGGGAGATTCTCAGCTCACGCTTGACTTCATGACGTTGATCGCCGTGAGGTCTTGAGCGCCCGATGCCGAGCGCCACTTTCCTCTGAAGCCGACCTCGTCGGTAGCGAAGAAGACCGAGTCGTTGCGCTCGATCATCAGGCTGCCGACCGTGCGGACGTAGTAGCCCGCCCAGTCGCCGAAGAAGATGGACTTGGAGTTGGACGCCAACGCTGCAATGTTCGGGTCGGTGAACACCGGGTAGCCGAACAACGTGTCCGGCGTGCGGAGGCCAGCGATGCCGCCCTGGAGGGACGGCTGCCACAGCGGTGCGCCCTCGGTGCCACCGGCACCGTCACGCAGCTTGCGTACCGCACCAGCGGTGCTGTCCTTCATCAACCAACCTGCCGAGCTTGAGCTGCGATAGGCGTCGTTGATCGAGTATTCCAGGTCAACCAGGTTGCTGAACGTCGGACCAACGAGCGATCCACCGGTAGCGGCCGTACCGGCGGCACCCGTGAAGGCGCTCCCGATGAGGTCCGTCATGATGGCGGTGTTGATCTGGCGGCCGACAGCGCGTCCGATGTCGCGTGACACGAAGCCGACAATGTCGACTCCCGTGTCGCTGACGACCTCGTTAGCAAGCTTGACCAGTTCACCGTACTTGTTGGGGGTCAAGCTGAGCAGGTTGAACGTCGGGTCGGTTCCAGCGAAGGCGACGCCCTGACTGGATACCTGCGTGGCGATGGAGTGCGCCGTGACCTTCGGGAAGGTCATCGGCTCGCCGGAGCCGGACGTGATCCGAGTGGTCGGCATACGCAGCGCTGCGATGTTCGCCTCCAGGATCTCGTACAGCGAACGCGCCATGACGGTCGGGACCGCTGAAGCGACCGAGCCGGTGTCCCATGCGAGGGCCCTGATCTCGGACGGGCTTGCGCCCATGCGGAGAAGATCGCGCTCACGGGCAACGGCCATGACGTCGGCACGAATGGCGTTGACGGGCTTGCCGTCATCGTCGTGCGTATCGAAGCGCTTCTCGCCACGAAGGAAGGAGCGGATCTCGACGTTGGCGTCGGAGCGTGCTGCGTCGGGGTCGACGTCGGCACCGAATGCGATCTCTTGGGCGTTTCGGATGCCCTCGTTCTCGCCATCGATGCGGGCCCGCTCGATCAGTTCGTCGCGCTCTGAGCCGAGGCTGTCGATGCGTGCGTTGTAGCGGTCCCACTGGGTCCGCTGCTCCATCGACATTTCCTCACCCTTGGGGAGGTCAGAAAGAAAGCCTTGGGCTTCGGTCCACACGGTGTTGCGGGTTGCGTTGAGGGCTTGCGCCCGTTCCAGAATGTTCATGAGTTGTTCCTCCTCGGAACTTGAAGTTGAATTGCATGGATTGTCGACGTGGTGACGGTCGTGGTGGCCGCTGGGCGGCTCCGAGTCCCTGTTCCGAGTCCGACGGGTAGGTCTAGTTGCGCCTCATCATGTGCTGACGCATGAGCTCGTCAACGGCCGATGGTGACCGGGTCAGGCCGTCGATCGCCCGGCGTAGTTCGTCGGGGTCGACATCATTGGCGAGCATCTCGGTCATGAACGTGTCGAGCGATCGGACCGTAGCGCTAGTCGTCGGACTCGCCGGGAACGCCACGATCGACACCTCGGCGAGCGAGATCTCTCTGATCGTGCGGTGCGTCATGTCGGCGTTCCACTCGTCGTCGAGCACTCGCATGCCGATCGACATCTGGTCGATGTCGCCACGCTTCAGCTCGGAGCGGAGAATCTGGACGGCCGGGTTCGACGGGTCGAGACTCGGTGCGTGGGCTCGGAGGTGCGGGTCGTCAGACAACGTCATCGTGCCGGACTTGGTCCGAGCGAACACGTTGCTGGCGTCGTGGTTCTTGAGAAGTCGAACGTCGGACCGCTGAGCAATGGTGCGATGGAACGCCCCCTTGTGGATCTCCTCTTCGAACTCACCGAACTTGTCGCGCACGGCGTAGCCGACACCGACAACAGATGCGACACCGTCAAACGTGATGGCTCCGCCCCCGTCACGCATCTCAAGATCATCGATGGTGTAAGTGCGGATCTCTTGACCACCGGTTCGTGCTCGTCGATCGTTCACATCAATCATGGGGGTGCCTCCTCTTTGTTGGGATCATAGTCGCATCATCCGCATAGACCCGCGGATCAGGGCACGCTCATTCGGGGCGACGTGATAGCGTCTCGACCATGATTAGCTCCGACGACAGCATCAGGATGACCGCCGAGATCGGGCGAGGACTCGCCAAGTCCGAGTCCGCCGTTGCGGGGAAGTCCGCCGAGCTCGGCGCTTCGTGGGACCGACTCGTCGTACAGGTTGCGGAGATCGCCGCCGCTGGGTACATCGTTGATCCCTCGAAGGAGATCGCCGATCCGGCCGCTTACGACATTCTCACCGGCACCTACGCTGTCTGACCGGGGAACGATAGAGGGCTGACTGCCCTTGTTCTTGAACGACTCCCACGCCCCAGGATCGATCACGTTGTCGACTCCGTTCTTCTGTTCGAAGATGACCCTCGGCGTGGACGTCATGTCCCACACTCGGATCTCGTCGAAGAGCTTGAGCTTGACGGCCTGGGGCACGACAGCGCTCACAGAGTTGTGAGTGTTCTCGATGTTCTCTGCCGGAACCTTTCGACCGGTTCGCTCGGCCCGATCGGTGGCCCGCTTGAACGCCTCGTCCTTTGAGATCGTGGCGTACTCGGCGATGACTCGGGCCCCTGACGCCCGGCCTGCAGCGACCTTGGCCTCAATCTTTGCGATCGACGAGTCGCCGGTCCCGTCAAGGATCGTGTCGTTGCCCGCAGCGAGAGACTCGGCGACCAGTCGAGACGCCATGTCTGACGATTCTTCGTGAGCGTAAGCGGCGGCGCTGGTGTCGCCCTTCTTCAGGCGGGCCTGGTACTCGGGCAGAGCGGCCTTGGCCTCGTCACTGTCAGACTTGACGGCGTTGTCGGTCTTGACGAGGCCGGTACTGAGGAGCGTGCCCTTGCCCGCACCGGATCCCCCGCCCATGATCGTGAGGGTCTTGTTGGCGCTCGGTGTGACCCCGGCCATCTGACCGCTGACGAACGGGTCGTGAACGTCCGATACGCGCCCGGCGCTGTACGTGCGTCGCCCGTCATCGCCGATCGTCGAGTTTGCGGCCTGAGAGTCGAAGCCGCCGCCCGTCGCACTACCTTTACGTCGACCGTGAACAGACTGCGGAGAGTGACCGCCGTGGCGCACGGCGCTGCGCTCGGGAACCAGCCACTCGTTGGCCTCGGAGAGCGCCTCAAGCGCCAGCAGGTCCACGTCTTCAGAGCCGTCAGCGAAGAGGGACTCACTGACGTCTTGACCATCGGAGTCGGTCGACACCCCGATGCTGATTATTTCCCGGCTCATCCCGTTGGACCTCCCATAGCTGTGGCGAGTAGTGACGTCGCCTGTTGATGATTTTCCTGAAGCGTACGCTGCGTCGATTTCCGGCGTGGTGAAGTACTCGCCGGGGCCCAGCCCCTTGAGCACTTTGCCCTTGCCGCCACGCGACACGTCGAACCCGGCCGGGCGGCCGTGAGACTTCTGGTTGTGAGAACCGTGCCGAACGTCTATGACGTGCGGGTCGGCCAGGGTGTGAGCGCCCCTGATGTCGGCGTCCTCAGTGCCGGGCATCCTCACCTGCTTGATCCAGTCGTGCTCGGCCTCGTCAATGTTGATGGTCACGGCGTTCTCCGAGCGGTTGGTGACGGCGAAGTCGACGAAGTTGGTCGGGCTATCGTACAGCACGACCTCGCGCTCAATGATTGAGCCGTTGCCCGACCACGTCGAGACGCCGTATATCTGTGACGCCGGGACGTCGATCGTGATTGTGCTGCCGCCGAACGAGGCCGCTACAGTCTTCGACTCTGACCACGAGCTGAGCGGGTTGGTCTTGATCGACACGTTCTGCCCGCCAACGTTTGAGATGGTCGACGATCCCGAGCCCCGGTACAGCGTGACCAGATCGGTCGGCTCGATGCCGCTCTTCGACATCACGCTGGCGGTCTGGCGCTGCGTCGCTTCGCGGACTGCGCTGAACGAAGTCGGCAACGTGTTGCGGAGAGCGGCGGCGCTGTTTAGGTGGCCCGAGGGGATCCAGCCCATCGAAACGGGAACGGTCAGTGACCCGTTGGGGGTGCTGGCCTTGAACGTCTTATCGCCGCGGTGCGCTGCGACCTCAAGCTGAGCGGCGACCGACACAGTGGACTGCGAGGAGAGGGCCCATGCGCTGTTGGTGTTGGAGATCAGTGCCGAGGCCGGGCTGACGCCTGTCGCTGCCTCCAGCCGGGCCGACAGCAACTTAACGTCGCCGACGGCCGGGAGCCCGGCCGTCTCGCGCTCGCCCTTGAACTCTCGCACGGCCTGGAACACGGCCTCTTTTGAGTCACGGTTGGCGGCGGCGGCGTCGACCTGGTCCGGTGACGAGAACGCGTTTACCGGTGGTGTGTTCTTCTGGCGGATGTTCATCTGCGTCTCAACGTCGGAGATCTGCATACGCACGCCGAGCGGAATCGAAGGCAGCGATCCGCCGACGGGCAGCCCCGCTTCGTTGACCTCGGCGGCGGTTGCCGACGGGAGGCCGAAGTTGACCAATGCCTCGTTGGTAGCGCCGAGGTCGCCAAAGATCCGACCGTACGGCTGAGCGTTCAGCTCGTCGGCGACCGCCTGCTTCTCTCGGTCGGACAGGCGGTTCGCCGTCTCGATCGAACCGGCCGACTTGACGTACCCACCGGCCAGTTCGCTAAGCAGCGGGTTGCCTCCGCCCGATCCTGCCCGGTAGGCACCCTCGCCCGTGAGCCCGTCGACCGGCACTCGGCCGCCGCCGCCGCCGCCGCGACCGTGAGACTTCTGGTCGTGAGAAGCGTGGCGAACGTCTATGACGTGCGGGTCGGCCGTCACGGGGCCCCCTCGTTGGGGTCGACCCCGGGATCCGCCGGTGCCTCGGGCGGCGGGTTCATCTCGTCCTTCTCGGCCTGGGTCAGCGGGCGAAGTTCTTCCAACTGGCGGACCTCGTCGACCGTGATGAACTTCTGCTCCAGACCGAGCTTGTAGGCGTCGTAGCGGCTCTTCGTGTCGCCGCGCAGCGTGCTGTTCACGTTGAACTTTACGAACTGCTTCCTCGGAAGGAGCTCACTGAACGCCTTCTCAAGACGCACGATCCACGGCATGAACGTGACCTGGACCCGGCGCACGTTGCGCTGGTCAAGGTTGGCGTAACTGATCGACGACCCATCGATCGGGATGCCGAGGTCGGTCGGATCCAGCAGGAACAACTGACCAGCGATCTCGGCGGCCGAGTACTTGCGCGTCTGGAGGAACTGCATCTGCTCGGAGTTAACGCCGGTCTGTTTCCACGTACCGCCGTCGTCGATGACGCCGGGCATGCCCTTGCCTGATCGCGATCGCATCTTCTTCCACTGCATCGCCATGGCGCGCTTCGTGGCGGGCTGTGCGATGCGTGGGAGCTCGATGACGCCCGGCATGTTGCCGTCGGCGTTGAAGAAGTTCGATCCGAACTCCATGGCGGCGAGGCCGAGGCCGATCGTCTGGCGGGCGTGCTCGATCGGCGAGAGGCCGACGAGCTCACCGGGGAGCATCATGCCTGCTATGTGGAGAACGTTGGTGCGGACCCGGCCCTCAACGCGAATGACCTTGCGCCTACCCTCGGCGGTGACGGCCACCTTCTCGTCGGCGATCGGAATGAGCTCACGCAAGCGCCCATCAGAATCGAACGTCAAAGCGATGTAGCTGTTGCCGTAGAGAAGCAGAGCGGTCAGCACCTGCGAAACAAACGACAACCAATCGAGATCGTTCGACGGACGATAGAGCCACAGCGGCGGCTCGGTAGCTACGCGCTCCTCGCCCTGCTGCCGGTATGTGTCGATCGGCATCGTGGCGATCGACTCAGAGATCATACGCACCGAGCCGTGCACGGCCATGAGCTGCATGGCGGTCGTCGCCGTGACGGCCATGCCCGACGCAACGTCGTCGGATCCGTCGGTGAACCACGACCAGGTCGTGCTCCTCTCTTCGGGTTGATCGGTTCTGCGTAGGCCCAGCATCAGCGCGTCTCCATCGCAAGACCGGCGTACACCAGTGCCAGTGATAGTCCGATCATCCCGCCGCCGACATCGGCGACTAGGAACCCACTCACGGGCAGACCGATCAGGCCGAGGGCCTGCAACAGTGCTCCGGTCATTCGTCATCCTCCAGCCAGTCGTCCAGCGACGTCACGCCGCCGAGGTACTCGGTGGCTTCACTTAGGGTATCAAGACGGCCGTGTGCCATAGTGGACGTCGTCAAAGGTGTTATATCGATCTCGCTCGACCTTCGGCTCCAGTACTGCCCGCCGTCGCTGTGATTCTTGAGCTTCACAGCGGCCAACGCCAACCGGATATTCGGATCTCCTCGGTGCCGGAGCTGCGGTGCCTCCCCGCGTGTAGCGTCGATGAACCGACCGGTGGCGGCCGTGTAGTCGGCCGTCGACATGACGTCAACCGGGATCGGTGGCACGGCGGCAGCGAATGAGTCGATGAACGCACCGGCCGGACTACCCGCCACAATAATGATGGACGTCTTGTGACCCTCAGCGAGCTCACGCGCACGGGCGAGTACCCAGTCCGTTCCAGGGCGGCGATCTCTGACCGCAACATGGCGGAGGCCATCGCTGCGGTGACCAGAGATACCGAACGTCGACCACTGCCGATCAGGTGAGACGTCGAGCGCCAGGCGGACACCCTCGTCGACCGCCATCGATTTACCATCGGTCAGAGTCTCCCACACGTCGAGAGGGATCGGAACGTCAGCCTGAACGCCCTCGTCCTCGGGGACACCGAGGTGCTCTCTTGCGAACTCGGCGGGGTCGAGCGTGGCGAACGCCATCTCGATGAGGTCGGGGTCGATGATGAGGCCGAGAGACGGGTTGGCCCGGCGCCACGACGAGCGGTCCGACGGCGTGACGTCGGCGTCGTTGCCCCATTCGTAATACAGCAAGCGGCCGCCCTCGTGGGCCCGGCCTCGGTTCATCACCTTTCGGAGAACGGGAGAATCCTTGTGCGGTGCCGACGAGGTGTACCAGATCGACGGATTCTCTCGGGCCATCATGGTCGGCAGAACGGCACCCATAGTCACGTTCGACAGAACGAACGACTCGTCGAGGTAAAGCGTGTCGGAGCTGAACCCGCGACCGCTCGTTCCGTTGCGAGCGAGAAACTTGAGGCGTGATCCGTTCCTGAGCATGATCCCCTGGTCGCCCGCACCCGTTCGAATGATCTTGACGTCCTTCATCAACATGCGAGACCCCTCGACAAGCGACTTGATACGCAGGAAGTGCTCCATGGCGGTTTTGTACTCGTGCGCCGTGTGGATCTGCAACGGCTCGTTCAAGACAAAGAGGCCGATGAGCTGGCGCGCCTCAAGGATCGAGCCCTTCCCGTTCTGACGGGCCACGACGAGGCCCGTCTCGGTGGCGGCGAACTTGGTCGGGTCGCTCGCTCGGACCTTGATCGAGTCGACGAGAACGTCGAGCTGCCAGTCAAAGAGATGGAGCCCGCACATCTCGACGAGGTCGAGTGCGGCGTCGGTGAGCGGGTTACGAACTGCGTCGACTGGACTGTGCTTGGCGCTCGGTTCTTGACTTCCGAGCAGCGGCGAGAGCGTCTGCAAGTGTCGGCTCCTTCACGGTTTCGGCCGTGCTCGCTCGGTCTAGCTGGGCGATGGCCTGGATGGTCTTAACGAGCTGCCCAGCGATCGCACCGACGCCCAGCTTCTGAGTGCCGACCGCCGTCTCTGCGTCGAGGTGAACCCACATGGACTCACGAACCCGAACGAGCTCGGCACGCTCGTCGAGCTCGTAACCGGCCTCGGCGAGGGCGGCGTTGACTTGGTCACGAAGTCGTACCAGGGCCTCAACGGTGGCGGGGAGCTTCATGCGGTCAAATAGTAGCGTACTCAGCGATACACGCACATACCGTGACGAATCTTGGTCGTATCTGCCGATATCCGGCCGTATTGAGAATGACCTCTCTACGTGAGGTTTTCTGTACCGCTGAAGGTCACTTTCTGAGGCGTTACGACCTCGGGAAAGCCATATATCACAAGGGTTTCCGGGGACTCATAAGAATACGTAATCCAATCGGGGTGCTCCTGGCGACGTGCCCCTCTAAAAACTCACTTTCGGTGAGATCACGATATTTCTGAGAATGACCACGGGGGCCCTGAGGGGCACCGGGCGGGTAGGGACAGGTAGGGACAGGTAGGGGTAGGTGGTGGTAGGTGGCCATTCGCCGATGACGGATCACCACACAGCTCCATGCGTACCCGCCCCTACCCACCCCTACCTACCCCTACCTACCAGCCGTATCCGCTGCCCCGCTTGGCGTTTCCGGCACGCGCTCCGGCCCTTCGATTACAGCTTGAGTGCTGAGCGATCAGCGGTGAGCCCTTAACACCATCGAGCATGTGGCCAGCGTCCCATGTGACGGGGGTACGCGCCCCCACCTGGGCCTGCTCCAGTGTCAAGCCGCAGGTGGGGCACACGGTGGAGGGATCGGCGTACGCAGCCTTGCGTACACGCCTAGCGTCCTTCTGGAACGTGCCGCTGTAATGGCTACGGTCGAGGGCGGGCACTATGACCCCCCGGCCCCAGCACCGCCCACATCGCCTGGGGGAGCGAGGGGCGGTGCGGTAGCACACACGAGCGCCATCCTAGCCCAATGATCGGCGCTCATCACAACATAGCCGTCACCCACACCCACCCGGCCCCTCCGCTTGATGAAGACCACCGGCACCTGGTGGGCCAGAGCGTTACCGTTCGCCTGGTCAACGAACGACGACAGCGTGATGCTCTTCACGTTCTTGCATTCCACGCTGTATTCGGTATCTCCCAGCTTGGCCGTGATGTCGTCCCCCGCCTCGCCGATGGAGCGGAACCTTGTGTGAGCGCCCAGCTCGTTGAGCCATTGCTGTGTGGCCCTACGCCACACACTGCCCTTTGTGTGCGTGTTCACGGTGCCAGCAGCTCGTAGACGAACACAGCGCTCAGGACGACCCCTACGACGCCCACCGTGGCCAGTAAGGCCGTTACTAATTTCATGTCTGCTCCTCTTGCTTGTATCGGTACTGGACGCCCTCCCGGCCCCCAGATATCTCGATGGTACGAGATTCAATTACGCCCATTTGAACGAGAAGGTTGATGGCGTCGTTTATCACCGGACTGCCGTTGCGGGAACCGGCCAGGGAGCGCGTATCGCTCGTTGCGTACCACTCGCCCGGCTTCTTCATAAGGCCGTCAACGATACGCGTCTGCACCGGAATGTCGTGCGTCACGATCGAAGCCCCCACCAACATCACCGTGTCACCGTACAGCACCACCCGGCCGCTGTCGTGGAGCGCCCTGAGCGCCACACCTCGAAGATCGGACAGGTAGCCCGGCAGCTCGATATCGATCACACGCACCGGCATCGTTGTGTGGCCCTCCAGGAGCTCCATGACGGCCTCCCCGGCCTTGATGGAGAGATCCTCCGCCGAGGTCACGTTACGGGTGATCTTGAGATCGGTGCAGACTCGCCCGGCGCTGACCCCGGCGCTAGAGCGCAGCGCCCCGATGACGGCGTCCTCGATGAAGTTGCCCGAGCGGTCCTTCTTAGAGATCAAGTGGATCTCGGCGTTCGTCGAATTCTCCTTGGTGAGCTGACGTATCGGGCGTAGGGCAATGGCGTGCCCGCTCAGGTTGTCCATCGTCTTTGCGCCACCGGCGGGCTCTAGCTCCTCGATGTCGACAGACTTCTTCTGACCGGCCTTGTTGGGGTGCGCCAGAATGAGCACACACACACCGCGATCGGCAAGGGGATCGAACAACTGGTCGAACAGTGCCATCGTCTCGGTGTTGCCCGTGTTGACGTCGCCACCGAGACGGCCGACCATCCGAGACAACACGTCGAACACGACGACGTCGTAAGCGGCCAGCTCGTTGATGAGATCGGGCATCGACGCTGAATCCAGCGAAGGGAGCCGACGCCACAGGAACTGGCCCCTTTCGATGGCGGGGCGCATGTCGATGCCCAGGGTCGTTTCGAACCGCGAACGCATCGCCGGGAGCGTGTCCTCCAGATCGATGTAGCACGACCGGCCACCTTGCCTGATCCCGTCCAGGCACGCCAACATCGCTACCCACGTCTTGCACGACCCTCTCCGACCGAACAGCAGGTTGGTGCGCCCACGGTAGAGCAGGTGCGAACCGTCGATCTGCAGGATGCTGGGGGTCGCCTCCTCGACGTCACAGTCCCACGCCTCCAGCATCGTCGGCTCGTGACGAGCCGGGGTCAACTTCCTACGTTCGGCGTCGTCGAGCGCTCCCTTGACCACCCGATTAGTCAGGTGAACCGCAGCGAGGGCCATGGTCTCCCTCAACAGCTCTTCGGTCACGGGCCTACCAAGCTGGGCGAAACGTTTGACAAGGCTTTCCTGGACAAAGTCACCGATGTCGCCCGCATCTAGCAGGGGGCCCTCGTCCAGGGCCTGGTCCAGGACGGGGATGCCTTCACGTACGAATGGGGGGTTAAAGGGGGGTATTTCAGGGTGCCTCGTACGTGATATTGGGGTCGAAATAGGTGCATCTAGCAGGGGTTTTTCACGTACTGAGGGGTCGTCCACGTACGATTCCACGTATATACGTGAAATACGTGGATCTAGCAGGGGTTTTACAGCTACTGGATCAACTGGCACGTTAGTGTCATGATACGTGGCAGAACGCATGTTCGAATCGAACCAGAATGAGGTCGTATCGTTGGTCAATCCGAGGGCCACTTTGGCCTTGTCGATGTCGCCACCGTGGTGCATCCAGGCCACGTACTGCAGCTTGGTGACGGTCTGACTCGACCCGTTGACGGCGCTGTACGCAGTGAGGCCGGGGGGCGGCTCGTCAGTGAACCAGTGCAGCGGGGCGTGGCCTTCGACGTTCTCGTACCGCTCCGAGCGGCAGTCGACACCGTGCGCCACGGCCGAGCGGTCACTGGTGGACCCACCGCCCGGCTTCTCCCACACCGGGCACCCACAGGTCATATCGTCCTTGCCGGTGGCGTCCCAGCCATCAGGCACCAGGAGATGCGCCCACGGCGTGATGACCGACCAGCTGGCGACCTTGTCGTTGACGAACCTGTCGGACAGATCGGCCTGCTTACGCCGGGCGGTGGCGTCGATGTCAGCGATCATCTCAAGCAGGAACGCCGGTACGTTCGGAATGTCTCCCTGCGCCCGGTACGGGCCCTCCTCACGCACGCTGGGCGGTGCTACGGCCATCTGCATGCCCCAGCGGATGTCAGCGCCCTCGTAGCGGTGCTTCGTGGTCAGGGACGGCAGGACGACGCCCTCGGGCAGATCGAAATACCAGTGGCCGCCGTCCGAGTGTTTCCACACGCCATCGCGAAATGCGCCCGGCGTGCGTACGTTCGGCGCTCCCGGCCACAGCTCCTGGAACGCTGCAACAGACTCGGGCGTGTCGGCGTCGATGTTGATCAGACGCGACGGCCCGGCCACGATGCCGAGGTTGATGTTCAGGCCGGGATCGCCCTTGTGGATCTCGCGCTGCATTCTGGCGAATACCCGGTCGGCATCCCTCGGGTCGGTGATGGCGTGGTAGGTCGAGCAGTTGTGCGCTGCGCCGTTCTTCTTGCGCTCGATACGTGTCAGCGTGCAGAGCGGCTTCTTGCCGAGGGGCTTGACCGGCACGATGCCGTAGCCGTGCTTCGTGGCCTCCATGGCCACTCGTCGTATGTCGATCTCGGGGCCCTCGCCGGGGACCGGCGACCCCATACCGAAGATGTCAGTGAAGATGCGTGTCATTGTGTGCTCCCTTGTTGTGTCATTAGTGTGTGTCTTCCCAGTGGTGGCCGAGGTCGACACGGCCGACGCGCAGCTTCGGGGCCCGGCCCGCCATCTCGACGAACTCGGGCGGCGGCTTGAGCATTATCTGCTCAACCTCGTCGGCGGCGTCGGTCGACACGACGAGCTCGTCGTGCACGGCCATGTGGAGTTCCCCACCGAGCCCGGCCCGGTGCATTGCGGCGATCGACTCGGACAGTAGGTCGTAGCAGCTCCCTTGCACGAAGTGATTCGTGCCGATGTAGCCCTTGAACCGGTTGTTGCCGGTGGCGTGGTCGACGGGCTGTGGCACGATGCGCCCGCTCACGGTCTGGACCTTGCCAAAACGCTCTGAGACGGTCCTGAGAGCCTCGCTACCCGCCGTAATGCCCGATAGAGGCTCCATGACCCTTGAGATGAGCGTCTTGGCGTCCTCGGGCGAAACTCCGAGCGCTACCCCGAGGGACGTGTGGCCCTGACCGTAAAGCTGGGCGAGCAGAATGACCTTGGCCGTCTTGCGGTCGACCCCGGCCGCCTCGGCCACGGGCGTGTACAGATCTCCACCGGCTTCGAACCCGGCGATCCACTCTTTCTCGCCGAACACGTTCCCGGCGAACACAGGCTCGATGCTCGACCAGTCCATGCTGGTGACGGGTGCGTCGAAGCGCATCATGCGCCGGACGTTTCCTGGGAACTGCTGTAGCGGCGGGTTGCCGATAGACATGCGGCCCGTTACGGCGGCCATCACGTTGACGGTGGGGCGGATCCTGTTGTCGAACTGTGAGAGGTCGCTGAGCTTCTCGGCGTAGTCGTCGTGGAACCGGGCCGCCCTTGAGCGCTCCGAGAGTGCATCGCTGATCGGGTGGTCTATGCGCTCCAGGAACTTCTTGTCGGCCGAGGGCTGATGGTCGCTCAGTCGGCGGTGGCCCTTGCCGATCTTGCCCTCTCGGTCGAGCGCCCACATCGCCGCCTTCTTGATGGCGTCGCGACTCAGGTCGGTGTCGATGCCGTACGAAGCGAGCACGGCGTCGCACCGGTGCATCGTGGAGCGCATCTCTGCCTGCAGCTCGTCGACCACCTCATAGTCGATCTCGATGCCCACAGAGGCCCGAGCAACGAGCAGTCTGTTGACGATCTGCTCACGCTCAAGCAGGGCGTAGGCGTCGACGTCTGTTCGGTTGAACGGGTGGTCGTGTGTCCAGGCGTGCACGGCATCGGGCAGAACGGTGCGTAGCCGAGCGGTCATGATCCCGTCGAACCCGGCGTAACTGCAGTAGGGGTCGCTGAACATTCCGAGCTCTTTGAACATCACTGCCTTTGACTTGCCGGTCAGGGCCCTGAACGATGCGGCGAGCTGGTCCTTGGCGAGAACGTACCCCACGCCGAGGTGACGCTCGCAAGTCGCTCCGAGTCCCTTGGACGCGAACCCCGGCATGGCCATTCGGGCCGCCACAAGGGTGTCGAACACTCGGTCGATGCGGTCGATGTTCATCAGCCCCGCTGCAACCAGCAGGGGAACGTCGAACGGTGCGTTGTGGAACGACATCTCGCTCGCCTCCAGCAGGCACGACACGATGGCCCGCTTGTTGGCGACGGGGTTGAGGATATGTGCGTGGTCGGTCGACGAGATCACGACGGCCTTGATGTTGTGGGCGTCGATACCGAGCCCGGCCGTCTCGATGTCGACGGCGACCGAGGGCGTTGATCGGACGAGGCGAACAGCGGCGTCACCATCGCCGACCGTGTACGTCGACTGGTCGCCGTCGATCTTTCCGAAACTGGCGGTGTAGCTGTTCATGTGCACTCTCCATGTGTGTGTGGTCCCTCGCATGACATCGAAGTCAGTCCCGACACGACAAGACGGACGGCGAGGGGTTCGCTGCAGAGGCTTCACGACCGGCGATTGCTGGCCGAGGTGGCGTGCACGGTGCCCCGCCGACGTTCGACCGTCGACGGGGCGGAGAGCTGATCAGCCCTCTGCTGTTTGATCGATGGTAAATGCCTCACCATCGCTGTTGGTGTGCGTGACGATCCAGTGCTTCAGGGTCTTGTTCCCACGCTTTTCGATACGGCCGAGAGTGATCTCGATGTGATCGCCGTGAGCGGGCCGCAGCTCGGAGAGCACCTGCATCAGTTTGACTTGACCAGCGGTCAAGATCGATCCGTCCGTAAACGCGATCTCGACCGCCGTCCGCTCGTTAGCCGTGTCAAAGTCGAACACCCGTGTGCTGAGGTTGCCGATTACGCCCGACTTATTGTCGCCCTCGGTGATGAACTTGATGTAGGAACCGCTCGTTGCGGCCTTCTGCACTTCTGCGTCGTCCCAGAAATTAGGCATTGTTGTTACTTCCTTCTTTGTTTGGTTTGGGGCAGAGGCGTCGGCGTTTGCCGGTGGCGTGTCCCGTGGTTCGGAGATCTGCTGCTCCGGTGATTGTTTGCAGATAGCACAGTCGTCCCCGAAGAGAAGATCTGTGCCCGTTCCGTCGCAGGCGTGACAGTCTGATCTGTCTGGCACCGCTGAGAAGAATGCGTCGATGGTCATGAGTCGTCGAGTTCCGTCCATGCTGCGGTGATCTCGTCCCGACGTTCCCGGCGGCCCCTCTGATACCCAGCGCTCCACTCACGGTTGAGCGTCTGTTCCCACCGTGTGTAATCGGCGTACGGGTTGTAGTTGCTGTCCGTCAGCGGGGTGGTTGCGCCAGCGGTGCGCCCAGCCTCGAACGCTTTATCTACCTGGCCTGCGGCCTGGCGGCCTGTCATCAAGCTCATGACGCCACCGACTCGGTGACGAGAGCGGGCCCGGCGTGGCTGAACACGTCGTTGCGCTTGGCGTACGCCTTGGCCCGCTTGATGATGTGGAGCGCCGATATCCCGGCGCTCAAGTTGACGTAGATAAGTCTCGCTTCGACCCTGTCGTCGGACACGAGCAGGTGGGCGATCAGTGCGTGCTTCCGCGACGGTCGGCGTGACCAGCGGGCCCGCTCCTCGGTGCCAACGGTGTACGGCCTGGACTTGGCGTAGCTGGCCACCTGCACGGCGTAACCGTGCCAGTACATCGGTCGATCGTTGCGGTCGACCTTGAGCTTGCCCGTCTTGAGGTCGAGCACGATCACAGTACCGGCGGGGATCGTGACGGGCCCGTCGTCGGTCTGGAACGTGAGATCGCGTCCGAGCCTGGCGGTACGGTCAAGGGTGCCAGCGAGGTTGAACTCGTCGTCGACCACGGGCTGCTCGACCGACAGGATCTCCAGATCGTACTCATCGATCAAACGGTCCCAGGCTCGGAGCACGGCCTCGGTGACGGAGGCACTGACACCCAGCCGCTCCCCGGCACGAAGTCGCCCGATGATGTCGACCTCGTTGTCGCCGTCCTCGGTCGTGAGGTGATGGTGAGTGCCGTGCTCCGCTGCGATCATTGAACCGCTGCGGTCTTTGGCCATCACGCAGAGACGATCGAGCGCCTTCTTGTGGTCGACGTCGTCGCGATTGAACTCGGAGATGATGCCGAGGTCGTCGGGCAGGATCTCACCGGTCATCAGCATCGTGATAGCCCCAACGAGCACCTCTCGCTGGCTCCACTTTTCAAGGTTGAACCGCTGGTCGATCTGTGCGTACGCCGAGCTCGGTCGGCCGTACTGGACCCGAGACGGCAGACCTTTCAGGGTCCGCTTCGTCGGGTGGTTGACGTACGGCGCACCGCTCGTCGGGTGCCGCTGAAAGGTTGCGGAGTCGGTCCGGCCTGCGAAGCCGTCCCAGAATTCATCAGTCATTGTGTGTGTGCTTTCTGTGTGTGTGTGTGTGTGTGTGTGTGTATGACCAACCGTACTCTCCGAGTGTCACAGAGAAGGCCGGGGTGGAGTGTCTAACCGCTGTTACGGGCACGACCCGTCTGAAGCGAACCACGGCCGCCACCCGTTCCCGTAGTAGTCGACCGCCATGTCGAAGAGGCCGTCTGGGTCGCAACCCACCCGTCAAGCCCAACAACCGACCAGAGCGCAGACGCAGCACACGCCTGCTTCTGCTTCTCAATCGGAGTGTCAGAGTTCAAGTCGTTGTGGTGTGTCACGCCGCACGCCGCCATCATCGGGGCCAACCTGTGGTCCCGTAGATGAAGCGAGGTGTACATCTGCCACCACCCGTGGCAGCAGAACGTCTTGACATGATCGGCGTTGATGCACCGCGACTCTCGGTATCCGATCCGGTCGAACTCGACGGGCAGCCCCCATTGGATGCGATAGAACTGCATCTCGTCACACCCTGTCAGACCTTCTGGTGCGAACGGCACGCCCCACAGCCCGACCGATGCCGGGGCGGTGGTTGTTGGTGGAGCGACGACCTGGATCTTTTCGCCACGCTCGGAAACTTGGAGATCGCCGCCCGCCGCTAGGCCGATAATGGTCATGACCGCAGCAATGATGATAGCGATCAAGCCCACTCCTCCCCCGATGCTGGCGTCTTCCTGATGTAGCTATCTCGTCGTCGGTCGTTGTACGCCCGGTTCTTGCACCCGTTGCTGCAGAACCGGGCCCTGGGCTGAGCCGTTTCAAAGTAGTCGCCGCACTCCTCGCACTTTCTGTCGTACGGCTTGTAGGCGACCAACTCGCTGAGCGGAACTGGTTCGTTACACGCAGGGCAGACCACGGTCTTGGCCCGGCTCATTGGCGCATATCTTCGACGTAGGTCCACACGGCGTAGGCGGACAGCCCGAGCACCGCTACGAAGCCGAGCAGCATGGCGGCCACTGCGGCACCGATCATCGGTCGGCACCCGTAAAGCGGTCCGCACGAAGCACCTCTCTGTTGTACTCCTCGATCTCAAACGGGGTGACAACGAGCGTGGTCACCCCGGCGTCGATCTTGGCCCGCATCTCTTTGCGTGCGGCCTGCTCTCGCTCGACTCGAAGGTCGAACATGTCCGGCCGGTTCACTTGCCTTCTTCTTTCACGTCGACGAGGCCAAGCTGGGTCTGCTTGGTGATCGGGATACTGCCGAGGGGAACGGCGTACGGTGGGATGCTGACGAGGCTGTTCAGCTTTGCACGCAGCATCGGATCTTGCCGGACGCTGAGCGGGAGGCTGCCCCACAGTGTCGGCTTGGTGGCCTTGATCGGGGCGGTCTGGTCGTTCATTACAGCTCCTTGAGTTGGAAGAATGTTCGGTATTCGAATGGGATAGTTGAGGCGATGATCGCTACCACCGGGCTGTCGTTGTTCGGCTTGTCGCTGAACTGACGAGCAACGTACGCCGTCTGGCCGTCGGCGCTATGCGTGCCGACCCACTGCATACTGCCATATCCCTGCGCTCGCCCGGCGTTGTCGCTTAGTGCGTACCGGTGGAATCCGAGATCAGCGACCATCGAGTCGTGGAACGGGCGAGGTGCCATGAGCTCGTACTCGTACCGGAGCTGGGCGGCTCCGATCGCTGTGAGGTTGAACACGTCGTCGATCATGCCTTTCTTGATCAGTGCCTTTCGCTGAGGTGAAGCGCCTCGCAGCACGCTGATGTCGCCGTGCTCGGCGAGCATCAGCACCTCTCGCTGCATAGCGCCGACCGGCTTCTGGTGAATAAAGTGAACGGTCATGACTGCTCCTCGTAGATGTCGATGGTGATCCGGCCCTCGGTCGTCGTGATGACGAGCCTGCGAGGATCTGAGAGATCCACGTCGGTGACTTGATGGCAGCTCAACGTGCCGTGGCGGAACTTTCCGTCGGCGTCGGTCCAAGCGGCAGCGTGCATCGGGCCGGAGTTGATCGTGCCGCCGAAGTATGTCTCGCCGTCGGCCGGGCCCCCGATGCGTTCCCACCGGCTCATCTCGGTCGAAAGGTGTCTGTACGACGCCAGGTTCTGCTCGACGCATCGAGCCGACGCGCCGACAAAAGTGCCGGGCCGTATTTCAGCTTGAATTTGATTGGTCATGATGCGACCAGATCGGCGCTGATCGTCGGCGACATCGAGTAGCGGCCGAGCGGACTAGCGAACTCGTTGCCGTCGTAGCCGATCGCAGCGCCGACCCGGCTTGTACTTCCTTCGCCGTGCGTCACGTCCTGGATCGTGATGAACTTGGCCGTGCGCTTCAGCACTTTGAAGTGCCAGACGTAGTCGCGATTCTCGCCCGTCGTGTAGGTCTTTCCTGCTTGGAATTTCATGGTGTGTGCTCCTTGTTCCTGGGAGGTGATTACCTCTCCATCGGTGAGTGTAGCGCCTCTTATGTCGAAAGACACGCTATCAGTCATTGTTCATGATCCCGAACCTCGTGACCGCTTGGCCACGCTGGCGCTCTGACGGTGGGCGTTTCCCCGACTGTGCCCACACGGCGGGCAGTGGGATCCACTTGCCGCCAACGAAGCGCTGACGTGAGCCGTCTTCATTCTCCCGTATTGGCCAGCCCCCGAACTGCGAGCCAACGCCGCTTTTCCTCGGCCCAGTGTTGTTCATGACGCCCACCGCTCGTACCGGTCGGGCGAGCACCACTCGCACGGCTCAGCACCGTCGTGGGTAGCGGCGTCATCGACGTGGATCGTCATGTTGCACGGTGCCTTGACGTACTCGTCAGGGAAGTCGGTGTGCCCCCACTCGTAGAGGTCGTAGTCGTCGTCGCCGTCGTGCGGGCGCTTCTCGATGGCGGGCGCGGTCACGGCGTGTGCTTCTTGTGTGTTGTTCATCGGACGATCTCGGCGTTGCGGTCGAAGCCACCGTCGGTGCGGATCGCCACGGCGGTGACGTTGCAGGCGTTGGCACCTCGGAGGTCGGCGTAGGCCGGGGCCATGACACGGCCCTCGGCGTAGCCCTTGTTCGCCATCGTGGACTCACGCACCGGGAAGGCGGTGACCCAGGAGGTGATGTCGCTCGCCGGATCGTCGGAGGCGAGGATGCCCCAGACCTGCCCGTACTTGCCGTTGATCAGCTTGGCGGCGACCAGCTCGCCGTCGAGATCGAAGAGCGCCGGGAACTCAGCGACTCCACCCCGGTCGGCGATGGCGGCGGCGAGGCGCTTCTTGGCTGCCATGCAGCCGGACGCCCACTGGCTGACGAAGCCGTCGGTGTCGCAGCGGTCGAAGCTGTCGGCGGCGTCCTGCTCATGCCGGGCGGCTTCGGTGCGGAGGGTGGTGGCGGAGGTCATGTCAACTACTGTAGCACCGCTTGAGTCAAAGGAGACGCTATGGGTCGATGCAAGTGCAACGATCTATTCAAGCCCCACATTTGAAGCTGTGACGGTATGTGTGTATAGTCACCTACATGAACTCCACCGCAACCACCGAAGCCGACCGCGATGCACTCAGCGAACGCCTCTACGAAGTCCAGTTTCTCTGCCCGTTCATCGACGACGCATGGATCGCTGCGTGGAACGGATACTGCGACAACGCATGGATGCCGGACAGCTTCGAGTTTTACGGACACCTCACCGTTCAGGATCTGGTCGCCGGTGCCACCAACGAGGCCGAGTGCTCGCATGGCCACTACGCATGAACTACGCAGATCACGAACTGGCACGCATGAACTCCACCGGGATCAACGCCCGCTTCCTCCACTCCACCGAATCCAACATTGCCGGATACCGGCTGATGCTGACCGTTGCCAAGAAGTACGGCATGGAGTACGAGCAGGACCGCATCACGTTTCAAATCGAAGAGTTTGAGGCCGAGGCCGAAAGCCTCCGTGACCGCCTGATCGAACTCGGCTACCACATCGCTCTCGATCAGTGACGGAGGCCGAAGCGCTCGAGATGGCTGAGCCGAGCGGAGGGACCGACCCATACGTGAGCGTTCAGTACGCCGTGAACGCTAACGCCTTTCCGGTGTTGTCGTCGTTCGCTCGCAGGCCGGCGTGACTGACCTTGACGTGATGGAAGCAGACTGCATTCACGGGCTCGTCTGGTACGAGTGCAAGGAGTGCATCCCTGATGCCGAACCGATTGAGGTGATGAAGGAGGTGTTGGGAATCCAATATTGCAAAGCACACGG
>Ga0105051_10001458_pt1 | contig 32211 bp, 47 predicted proteins | sample FRY02_FD_78383 | JGI IMG/M metagenome (GOLD analysis project Ga0105051, IMG submission 78383) | Freshwater microbial communities from Lake Fryxell liftoff mats and glacier meltwater in Antarctica - FRY-02 (megahit assembly) | ecosystem: Environmental > Aquatic > Freshwater > Ice > Glacier... | reverse complement strand
TAGGTGGATTTGATTTAGCTGCTGAATGGATGGGATGGGAAAATGTATTGCATTGTGAATGGAACGAGTTCGGACGAAAAGTATTAAAACATTACTGGCCTAAATCAAAAAGCTATGAAGATATCACCAAGACAGATTTCAATATTTACAGAGGACGAATTGACATCCTCACCGGTGGGTTTCCGTGCCAGCCTTACAGCTCAGCAGGTAAAAGACTTGGTAAAGAAGATGACCGACACCTCTGGCCAGAGATGCTTAGAGCAATTCGAGAGATTAAACCCAAATATGTTGTGGCAGAAAATGTTTCTGGACTCATTAGTTGGAATGACGGATTGGTTTTCAACGAGGTGCAAGCTGACTTGGAAAATGAAGGGTACGAAGTACAACCGTGTGTACTTCCAGCTTGTGCCGTCAACGCTCCCCACCGCAGAGATAGAGTCTGGTTTGTGGCCTACGCCAACGAGTGTGCAACGGGACCATCCGGAACGAGTGGAGAAACTGAAAGCAACGGGAGCGAAAACAATGATGAGCCGAAAAGCGGGAGACAACAGACCGAACAGTATACTGGATGCAGCAATGTTCACGGGATTGCTACCAAGACCAAGAGCAAACCAAGTGAACGGTTGCAACTTGAACAGCGAGAAATTAGCGAACAGAAACAAAGGGAATTTAGAAGAGACAGTAGCGAAGTGGAATCAAAAAGGAATGCTTCCGACACCGAACGCAAGCGACAACCGGAACAGGGGCAACCCGCAGGATCCGTGCATTCAAAAACGAATATCGAATGGAAAGCAAGTTGGTCTTACAATGATGATAGATGGCCAACTCAATCCCCAATTTGTAGCGGAAATGATGGGCTTTCCAGAGAACTGGACGGAATTACCTTTCCTAAATGGAGACAAGAATCAGTAAAAGCCTATGGAAACGCAATAGTGCCACAAATTGCACATCAAATATTTAAAGCTTTAATGTTAGCAGAATCAAAAGTTAAAACACTAACAAAATCAACACTTCTACAAAATGAAACCACAACCATTCTGGCTCACCGGCACTCATCCCATCACCGGTTGGAAAGTCTCTAACTTTGGCGTAGCCGGCCGTGAAAAAATCGCCAAAAGCAGAAAACCAAAACCACAGCCCGTTTGGTCTGATAAAGAAAATTGATTATGAAACAACCTCACACTCACATTACAAACATAGCGGGCCTTAGTGAAACAGAAAAATTAAAAATTTCTATCACTATTGGTGGGCGCAGCTCTTATGGCTTTTTTCAGTACTACTTTGCAGAGCTGCCTCATCACCTCACACAAACAGCTGCGTTTAACCACGTCAACACATTATATTATGAACTATTTGGCGAGTACCGTTATGAAAGCTACGATGCCTTTCGCCACGTCTATGCCAGGCATCTAAAAAATAAAAATAAATGATTAAAATACTCCTTACTTTTATAATAGCCATCATAGTATTAATGGCCACCACACTGCTATTTGAGTGGCAATTCATAATAAAACACTGGACGCGGCAAACCCTCGTGCTTGTATTTATGATTATTCAAGTAGCTATTTACTATTTAATAATTAAAGAGCAAATTAAAGACTTGAAATAAAAAACCAAATAAATGAAAAGATTAAATTTTAGATTTTGGGATGTAACATTAAAAAAAATGTGTTACAGAAAACCATTAACGTATGATTTTTCGATAAAAGATATTATCCCATTGCAATCAATCGGACGTGAAGATAAAAACGGAATTGAAATATATGAAGGGGATTACCTTGTAGATAGATACCCTATTGATGAAGAAAATTTAAGTTTAGGGTACAATGAAAGTCTTTTGCCTGTTGTTTGGTGCAAAGATACTTTAAGCTGGTGTGTTGATGCTTCATTTTTAAAAAACGGAACTTTCTTAACCTCACTCGTGGAATATTTTGGTGAGTTTTTAGAGGTCAAAGGGAATGTTTATGAAAATGCACTTCCGTAGTATTTGCCCTAACGCTTGGGCTATGAATTGAAGCCCTTAACAGAAAGTTCAATTCGCATACTAATTTAACTTAGGCTTTTATTTATAGCCTGTGTTAGCGGTTCGGCTTTACGGACTTAACTTAAAAAGCAATGAAAACAAGAGGGTATTCGGCATTTTCAAGCGTAATTAATGGCAAACTTCGTAAAGGGCGAGTTGTTTGTCGGAATATCGCCTAACGCATGGGTATAAGAAACGGTTGCCTATCCGTCCAGAGAATTTGGCAACTGTTTTTTATACCGTGTTACCTGACTGTTATTATTAAAAGAAAAAAAACGATGGCAAATTATTTTTGCAAAAAATAAAACTTATGAAACCACTAAATAGAAAAAATTACGGTTCAATACCGCATCTATCTAATAGTAAATTAGGAACTGGCGACCACTTTGTAAATCAAGGAGAAGAGAGTATATTAACCCAAAAAAAACGAGATAAGCACGATGGAATATTTGTGTTTGAAAAGTACGACGGTTCTAATGTTGGAATTGGCAAAATAGACAACAAAATAATTGCAGTAACTCGAAGTGGTTATGTAGCAAATACAAGCCCTTATAAACAGCACCATTTATTTAGTGAATGGGTTTATAAAAATATAATGACTTGGATGTACTTATTGAAAAATGGCGAAAGAATTACTGGTGAATGGTTGGCACAAGCACACGGAATTAAATATGATATTCACGAAAAATTACAGCCAATAATTTTCTTTGATCACTTTAACGAAAATAACGAAAGAAGTGGCTTTGATGTATTAGACACTTTTTACAAAGAATACGAAATACAATTACCAAGACTTTTACATAGAGGCGATTCAAAAAGTGTTGAAGATTTAAAAACTGAACTCAATAAAAAAACCTACGGAATAAATCCAGAAGGAAAACCCGAAGGAATGGTTTATAGAGTTGAACGAAAAGGAAAGGTAGATTTCCTCGCTAAATGGGTGAGAAGTGATTTTGAGCCAGGTAAATACATTATAGACAAACAAGAAAGCGAACTAATATGGAACGTATAGATATGCTCTACTTGCAGGGGGCTTTTTATTTTAATAATAATTGCAGGTAACATGAGTATATACGACATGTAACCACAAATCATGTCGTATATACGCCCATATACCATATATCACGACATGTAAATTAATAATTAAAAAAAAGTAATTCTTTATAACTGAAATCACATATTAAGTAACACTTAAAAACTGAAAATTATTATGGAATATCAAAAAGCTCTTAATATTGCCTTAAATGTGGTCGAATTATTAAAACCTCATTGTGAAAGAATTGAAATTGCTGGAAGTATTAGAAGGCAAAAACCAGAAGTTAAGGACATTGAAGTAGTTGTTATTCCAAAACCTTATGAAACAGGATTGTTTGAATCTGGAATAGCAACAGTTGTAAGCAGATGGGAGAAAGTGAAAGGTGAATTGCCTTGCAAATACACCCAAAGAATATTACCAGAAGGGATAAAACTCGATTTGTTTTTTGCTGAACGTGGAAACTGGGGATTAATTTACGCTATTAGAACTGGGAGTGCTGAATATTCTCATAAGGTTTTGGCTACTGAATGGGTAAGGCGTGGTTATAAATCTGAAGATGGCTACTTGACTTCTAACGGTAAACAAATAATGGTTTTAGAAGAACAGGATTTATTTAATAGAATTGGATTACCATTTAAAAATCCAACTGAAAGATTTTATGAATAATATTAAAAAAGATTAAAAAATAAATTTAATCAAGCGCAACAAAGTTCCATAATACAACCGCAAACCCATTATATATTAGCCTAACTTAAAATTGGTTAGTAGAAAATGGCAAACATCGTTCAAAGAGCACTAACGTCTCTAGTAACATCCCCAGGAAACCCCGGCGAGCGACGCTCTATGGGGTTTCCTTTTTTGCCATTTAACCCTCTCAAAGGTGAGTTTGGTGCGGTCATTAGCACAAATGCCGCCCTTACCCTACCCGCTTATTACAATGCCGTGGACCAAATTACAAACGACATTGCAAAACTACCTAAACACGTCTACAAAAAAAACGGGACTAATCGTGAAAAACTAAGTCAACACCCTATTTCTTACCTAATAAACCGCGAGCCAAACAAACTAATGACCGCCTTTATCTTTCATAAAATGATGGCCCAGGCGGCAATAAATCGTGGCAACGGTATCGCTATTATTAACCGGGGTCAAAATACAGCGATTATTCAATCCCTCGAGTTTGTCCATCCTGACGACATAAAAGATATCAAACTAGTTTCAAACGAGCTATACTATTTTATAAAAGAGAAAGTATATACCTCAGATGAAGTTATTCATATCACAGGCTATACAGACAATGGTCTTGTAGGCGTTTCCGTAATAAAATATGCGGCAAACGTGTTGGGGATATCACTCGCTGCACAAAAATTCTCACAAGAAACCTTTGAAAACCGCGGCGTTGGGTATGCAGTTATTGAAGCAGATGGCGACATTCCAAAAGAGAAAAAAGCCGAAATAGAAAATGCGGTCAATTCAAAACTTCAAGGCGATGGAAAAATAAAATCGGTGATGCTTGATGACGGGCATAAATACAAAGCAATACAAATAAATAACCAGGAAGCACAACTTGTAGAGCAGGGTAAGCTATCTATTGCAGATATCTGCCGGTTTTTAAATATTTCACTACACAAAGTAAAAATGCTTGATAACGCAAATTACAATGCGCTTAATATGTTAAATATTGAGCACGCCAGCGACAGCATACAGCCGTGGAGTATTAAATTTTCACAAGAATACGATAAAAAGCTTTTTACAGACAATGAAAAAATAGATCATTACATCAAGATGAATGACAATATCCTTTTGCGTGCAGATCTACAAACTAAAGGCGAGTGGTATTCTAAAGCAGTACAGGCGGGCATTTACACTCGCAATGAGATAAGAGCAATGGAAGAATTAAACGAAATCGATGGATTAAGCGAACCTCTCACGCCCGTAAATACACAAACCCAGGCACAAATTAAAAACAATCTGGAAAATGAATAAAGGAAAAGATTACATCAAAAATATTGAAGGAGCAGAGCGCCGCTATTTTATGCAGACTGTCACCGCAGAAGTGCGCACAGCAGGCGATGAAAAAACCGCTATAATTGAAGGCTATGGTGCCGTTTATAATTCCCGTGCAGATCTTGGGTGGTTTGAAGAAGAAATACTTCCGGGCGCATTTGACGAAGTGTTGAATGACGATGTGCGATGTCTTATTAACCACGACCCTAATTTAATACTAGCGCGATCAGTAAATGGTAAAGGAACTCTTTCACTTTCGCTAGATAGTAAAGGCCTAAAATACAGCTTTGAAACCCCTGATATATCTTATGCCCGTGACTTGCAAAAGTCTATCGAATTGGGAAATATAGATAAATCTTCTTTCAGCTTTCGCATAAAAGAAGATAAATGGATCAAACGGGATAATAAGCCAGAACTACGTCAAATTGTAAAATTCAAATCACTAATGGATGTGTCGCCGGTAACATACCCTGCATACATCGATAGTAGTGTAGCTAAAAGAAGTTTTGATGCTTTTAAAGATGACACTGAAGAAACAAACGACACCGTCACCGGTGCAAGTGAAGATAATTGTATTAGCGGGTATGAAGCTCGTTACAAGTTTAACCTTAATAAATGTAAGCAATGAAAAAGTCTGATGCTTTAAAACAAGAACGAGCTTCCAAAATCGAAGCCCAGGGCAACCTGATTACACAAACAGAAACCGAAAAGAGAGCCTTTTCAGAAACTGAAACCGCAGAGTTTAATAACCTCGATGAAGAAATTCGCGCACTCGATATCGAGATCGAGCAAGCCTTAAAAATAGAAGCTGCGCAAAAACGTGCGGCAGAACAAGCTGCGCCGAGTTCAGGAGTATCTGGCACAACAATCCAAGGACCACAAAAAAAAGAAGGTAATGAGGCTGCGGAAAAACGTAAAATATTAGCCAGGGCTTCTATTTCACGTGCAATTTCTAGGGTGAGTTCAGGACTTTCACTGGAAGGTGCTGAAAAAGAAATGAGCGAAATCGCAGTGGAAGAATCCCGCTTGGCAGGAGTGCCGATAAATGAGAAGGCATTACTGCATATACCTATGTCTATGCTTAGAGCAACTGCACATACAGTTACTGAAGACAGTGGAAATTTTGGTGGGCAGTTAGTTCATAACGATGCTCCAAAAGTGTTTATGCCTTTTGCTCCTAAAACTTTTCTTGAAAAACTGGGTGCAACACGATGGACAAGTCTTAAAGGCAACGTCCCTTTAGTGACAGGAAATAATTATGATTTCCAGTGGCTCGCAGAAACGGCCGCTATTACGGTACAAAAACAACAATTTGATGGTGGATCACTTTCGCCTAAAAGATTAGGAGCAGCTGTAGAAATTTCAAACCAATTGCTGATACAGTCATCTGTAGATGTTGAAGCTACCGTGCGAGGTCTTCTCTTTGCAGGATATGACCGCGCTATAAATGCTGCTGCTATAAATGGTGCCGGCGGTTTAGAGCCAACCGGTTTATTAAACACAGTAGGAATTCAAGAATCTACTACTGTTGTAGCAACACCGGCTACCCGCGCAATGATTATCGAGTTGCAGTCTCTTATTGAAATTGCAAATGCAACTGAGGATTCTCTGGGCTATTTAATGTCGCCAGGGCTAAAAGCTTCGCTTCAAAATACAAAAGTAGACGCAGGCAGTGGTCTGTTTTTATTAGATGCAGGTCCTTTATTAGGATATAAAGTAGTCACGTCAACTTTAGTGCCTGAATTAGCCAGTAATCAAGTAATGATATTTGGTGACTGGAGCAAACTGTATATTGGTGAATGGGGATCAATGAGTGTTCTTTCAGATCCTTATTCAGCATCTTTAAGCAACTCAGTAAGGCTTGTAGTAAATGCACACGCAGATGTCGCTATTGCACAGCCTGAAGCATTTGCTGTAAATAAATTTCTAGAAATTTAATAATAATAATGCTTTTTTCATAAATGTAAACCGCCTGTTATGATCGCTCAGGCAGGCGGTTTTTTTAAAAATAGTGAGGTAGAGCAGTTGGTAGCTCGCCGGGTTCATATCCCGGAGGTCGTGGGTTCAAATCCCGCCCTCGCTTCTAAATGTATTCACAATGGCAACAAATAAAAATAATTCGAGAAAAAAAGGCAGTGCAGAACAAGCCACAGCACCACAACAAGGTAAGGAAACCGCAGAAAAAGCCCCTTTTAAAGAAGAGCGCAAAGGAATGAAGCGCATTACCATCACAGCTCCCGTTGCCGGCAAATACTTATTGCCCTGGAATGTGGGTCAAACCGTTTTTATTGAAATCAAACAAGCAAATGAAATGATCGCTAATGGCGATGCAAAAGAAGTAAAATAAATGGAATACGCCATCACATACAAACCACGCACAGCAGGTCAAGAGATTATTACTTTGACTGAAGCTAAAGCTAATGCGCGCATCGATTATAATGACGAAGACGCATTACTGCAAGTGTATATTGATGCCGTGACAGATGAAATTGAGAAAATAATATCTGCTATTGTCCTGGAGCGAAATATAGTTGTTTCCTTCCAGCATTTTAAAAACCGCATTAATTTACTGGTAGCGCCGGTGCAAGAAGTGGTAAGTGTGAAATATATAGATGCATCTGGCGCAGAACAAACTGTGCCTGCTGCAAAATACATTTTTATGAGCGGTTACAGTTACAGGGGCAACGATTATTTAAGTTTTAAAAACTTTGATTTTCCTAATCTGGAAGAAGACAATCCTTTCCCTGTAAAAATTGAAGTCAAATGTGGCTATTTAACTGACGATGTACCTAAAGATATAAAACGCGCTGCGCTACTAATGTTTGGTGCAGCAGAAACATACCGGGAAGATATGCCTATTAAGTTTAACACTAGCGCATACAGCATTTTGAAAAATTACAAACGATACTAATGGCAAACGCTACCATACATCCCGGCCAATTGAAAACACAGGTAGAACTGTTTAAGTACAGTACTGTGAAAAACGCCACCGGCGAGGCAGTAAAAACCGCCGTTAGTCTTGGTAAAAAGTTTGTAATGAGAAAAGACGCTGCCGGCGGTGAAGATGAAGAAGGTAAGCTTGTGTCTCTTAGCGTTGCAAAATATATAATGAGATATGATAGAGATATTCTTGCAAAAGGCACAGAGTATTTTGTGCGGGACCAGGATGGGGATTATGAAATAAATAGTGTCATCCTAATAGGACCACTTCGCAATAAGTTCATTGAATTAAAATGCAGTAAACGTGGCAACTAGTGATTTGATTTTTGACATAGAAGGTTTTGAAGAGCTTAATAAAAAGCTAAAGCAACTGCCTGACCGTGTAAAACGGCTTGAAGTGCTAAAAATTTTCAGAAAGCTTTCAAAGCCTGTCCAAGAGGCATATCGTCAAAATTTGCCAAAGGGCAATAAGCCACACACCCGCTATGTCAAAAGTGGTATAAAAACCACTTACCAACCGGGAAATTTAGCTGCGAGTGTAAGTGCACAAACGGTGTCTTTAAAATACAGCGGGGGCAATCCCAGTATTGCTGTGAGACCTTCAAAAAGAGGCAGTGCAGACGGCTATTACAGATTTATGGTAGTGGAAAAAGGTTTTAAAGGTAGCGGCCGTGGCAGTAGAAAAGGCGCAAATGATGTAGTGGCTAAAGCAAAAACCGCCGCCTTACAACAAACGGGCGGTATAACCACCGCAGAAGCCAGACAAAAAACAGCAGCATACATTCAAAAACAAATTGACAGATTAAACACAATATAAAAATGACAGCAGCAGCCACATACATACAAACAACCATTGCAGGCAATGCAACTATAGCAACATTGCTCACGCAGGGCTTGTTTTGGGAACTTGCGCCAGAAGATGTTTTGTATCCTTTTGCAGATTTTAGCATTAACCAGGCACCGGGAAGAACAAAAGATGAAGGATATGGCTACACGGTAGACTTACGGGTCTTTGGTGAAAATATCACCGCCTCTGCTTTTATTGCAGATACAATTATGCTTGAAATGAAAACAATAAAACCCACGTGGAAATTTATAAATGCCACTAGTGGCTATACAGATACGGATGCCAAGGTGGGCTTTGTACAAATAACATATCAATTTAATCTTTAAAACTAAAAAAAAATGGCAGGAGAAAAAGTAATTTCAGGGAATATGAGGTTCACGTTTGGGGACAAAACCATATATCACAGCACAAGCTGCTCACTTTCGTTGAGCCGCGAATTTAATGAGCGTGCTACAAAAGACACTAATGGCACTGAACGAGCTAAGGGTACAAAAAACTGGAGCGCCACAGTAGAAGGTCTCGCTGTTTATAATAGTGATGGTGTCAGTACGATGGACTTCTTTGCGTTATTTGACGCTTATGATGACGATACAGATGCGCCAATTGATGTCGAGTTTTCTCCTGATGAAGCAGATGCAGGTTTTAAATTGACCGGCGCGGGGTTTATTGAAAATCTGGAAAAAACAATGCCAAATGATGAAGACGCAACAATTTCGTTTTCTGTACTTGGTAATGGTTCAATGACTAAGGTTGTAATACCTTAAGTTATGGATAAGGCACAAAAAATAAACCTAGCCGGAAAGGACTATGAGATAATTTTCTCTTATGGTTCTTTCCGGTGGCTAGGTAGAAAGTCAGGTTTGAACAAACCAATGATGGTGATGAACCATATAGGAAAGGTTTTGAAAAAAGTAGATAAAGACGGATTGACCTTTGAGGAAGAAGACATTATCATTGATCTAATAAGAAGTGGTATGGGTCGGGACGATATAGATAGTGATACTCTTATTGAAAGTAATATTTTACTGGATATTGAAAAACTTGAATTAGTATTTAATCTATTTCAAGAAAGCTTTACAGATATTATGAATGTGGGAAAGAAGCCGGCGACACCTCCAATAAAACACAAGACCAAGACAAATTAACCTTTGATGATCTTGAACAAATTGCCTGTGGTGAGATGGAGATAACCGTGCCTTATTTCTACTCTTTAACGCCCAGGCAATTTTATAATATACAGGCTGGTCGTCGCCGAAAAGAAGAAAGAGATTTTAAAGAGCAATGGGAACGCACCCGGGCAATTATAGCAGTTTCTTTAATACCACATTTAAAAAAAACGGCAAGCCGCGACATCACAAAAATATATCCGTTGCCGTGGGATTCTCAAAAAGGCGAAAGTTTTATAAAAGAAGATCCAAAAATACTAACACAAAAAGCGCTTGATTTTTGGGCAAAAATTGATAAAAAACAAAAAAATAACTAATGGATGTACTGTATATAGTAAGTAAAGGAAGTCCTTATAATAACGAGGCGCTGCGATATTCATTACGCACTTTAGAAGCCCACGGGCAAAACATTGGGCGTGTGATCATTGTTGGTGAAAACCCAGGCTTTTTAAGTGAACACGCAGAATTTTTTGCAAAGCCAGAAGTAAAGGGTCATAGGCCACATAGAATTACTACAAAAATACTCTATGCTATTGAAAAAGCAAACCTTACCGGCGACTTCCTGCTTATTGCAGAAAATGTTTTTTTTATTAACGACACAGATCTTAATACCATTCCTTATGAGTACAAGAGCGACTTAAAAACGCATCTAACGCATCCTGATAAACGTTATTTTCATACCAAGCAGGAAGCAGCACAATGGCTTGAAAAAAATGACCGCGAGATACTGGACTATGAAATGCATAAACCATTTCTGTTTAACGGTAACAAATTCTTAAACCTTAAAAAAGCCTGGGTACATAGCAAAGCTTCCGCTTTTGGAATGGTGATACAAAGTGTGTATGCCAACTTTTTTGAAGTTCCCGGCGGTAAATCTACTGATGTGGTGATGAAACACATCCTGTATGCAGCAGATTATGAGATGCTGCTGAATAATTACTGCTTTAGTTGTGGCGATGGTGGCTGGGAAAGAGGTATTGAAACTTGGTTACAAACAAAATATTCTAATCCTTCTAAATATGAAGTAAGCTAATGGCAAACTTTGCAGACATATCCATTCGCTTTTCAGCAGATTTAAAGCAGTTTTCCAGTCAAATGGAAAACGCTCAAAGATCTATGAAGAAATTTGGGAGCCAATTAACCAGTGTGGGCACCGGTTTAAGCGTCGGTCTTACACTTCCATTAATTGCTTTAGGAGTTAAGAGTGTGCAAGCTTTTGATAAGCAGGAAAAAGCCTTGGCACAAGTAAGGCAGGGATTAATAAGTACTGGTAATCAGGCAAAAAAGACGCTTTCAGAATTAGAGACAGAAGCTTTAAAATTACAAAATACATCACTTTTTGGAGATGAAGAAATACTATCAGGGGTCACTTCGCAATTACTTACGTTTACTAACATTGCCGGTAAAGAATTTTCTCGCACACAACAAGCTGCCTTAGATCTTGCTACACGTCTTGATGGGGACCTAAAAAGTGCTTCCATACAATTGGGGAAAGCCCTTAATGACCCGATCGCTAATTTAAGCGCATTATCACGTAGTGGGATCCAATTTTCAGTAGAACAAAAAACACTTATCAATAGCCTAGCGTCTACAGGTAGAATGGCAGAAGCACAAACGGTTATACTTGACGAGCTTGAAAAACAATATGGTGGTAGTGCAAAAGCAGCTGCTAAAGCAGGCACTGGTGCCTTAAAACAACTGGGTAATCAAATAAGTGATCTTACAGAAGATTATGGCAAGCTAATATCTGAAGCAATATTGCCTTTTGTCGATAAAGTAAAAAATGTGGTCAAGGGCTTGCAGGGTATGAGTGATGCAAAAAAGAAAACGGTCGCAGTTGTTGTTGCGTTGGCAGCCGCTTTAGGGCCATTATTAATAACTATAGGTTTTCTTGCTACTAATATTATACCGGGATTAATCACGGCTTTTGCATTAGCTAAAACAGCATTTACAGCGCTTTCTATTGCAATTGCGGCAAATCCTTTAGGGGCATTAGCTTTAGCTGTAGCTGCTGTTGCCGCTGCGTTTTTGATTTTTAGGGATAATTCTAATGCTGCTTTTGATGCTACAAAGGGATTGAATGATGCGCGTAAACAAGCTGCAAAATCTGTCGCTGCTGAAAAATCACAACTGGAGAGATTGATCCAAGTAGCAAAAGACGAAACTCGCGAAAAACAAGCGCGCTTAAAAGCGATTGAGGCAATCAATAAAATATCGCCAGAGTACCTAGGCAATATCACGCTAGAAAGCATTAATACAGATAAAACCACCGCTTCTATAGAGAATTACATTAGCACGTTAAATAAAAAAGCCTTGGCGCAGGCCATAGAAGCAAAACAGCAGGAAGCATACAATGCCTTAATAGATGAAAACCTGAAAGCCCAGGATCGTTTAGAAAAACGGCTTGACGATGTGACAAACCGCATCGAGCGCCGCCGTGCAGGACAGCAGGGCGTGTTACAAGGTGGCGGGCAGCCTGCGCCTTTTGATGCTACAGTGGACAGAAAATTACTGGAAGACCAGGCAAAAGCAGAGTTTGATGCTGCGCTTGCTGTCAACACAAAGGAGTATGATAATTACATTGAAAAATTAAAAGCAGCAATCGGTAATGGTCCCAGTCTTCAACAATTAATTAACGACATTACTAATAATGATACAGGTGGCGGGGTTGTGGGTGAAGGATTACGCATAAAAGTAAAAGCAGCTCTAGAATTAGATCCCCAAGGCGCTGTAGGGATTAATGAAACTGTCGATGCTCTTGAAAAGCAATTACAGGTTTTACAGCTTACCCGGGAAAGCTATGCCGCCACCAGTGAAGAATATCTAAACCTTTCTAATGCTATTGTATTTACAAAACAATCTATTGACGATGTGACGGCAGGACTTCCGGGAACGTTGATACCTGAAAGTTTTTATGATACCACCGCAATAGATTTGCTGACCGCAAAGCTAGAACGTCTAAAAGAAGTTGGGCAATCTGTGGGAGAGGCTGTGGGAGATGCTTTTGAAACTTTTTCTAACAGGTTCATAAATAGTATGAACTTGGCTAAAGATGGCTTTCAGGGTTTTATGGGTCAAATAGTACAGACGGTTACAAGATTAATTTCTGCAATGCTAGCGCAGTCTATTGCTCAGGCAATAGCAGGGGCAACTGCTGCGGGTACAGCTACAGGCCCTGCGGCAATATTAACAACACCCGCTTTTATAGCGCAGGCGATATCAGGCGTTTTAGGTGCCTTTGCGTCTATACCAAAGTTTGCTTCCGGTGGTATAGTTTCTGGACCAACTTTGGGAATTATGGGGGAATACAGCGGTGCAAGATCAAACCCTGAAGTAATCGCGCCGCTTTCAAAATTAAAAGCTTTACTAGGCGATACCGGTGCTCAGGTATTTATACCGCAAACGGTTTTAAGGGGTCAGGATATCGTGATCAGTTATGAGCGCACACAAAATAGAAATAACAGGTTAAAATAATGTTACAAAATTTAAGCATAGAAATTTATGACACTACTCTCCCCACTTGGGAGAAGGTCCCTCTTGAATTTGCAAAAGCAACTACGCTTAAACTGGAATATAATGGGGAAGATGCTAAAACAAACGTGATGCTACCTTCTGTTCTAAACCTTTCTATGGAAGTATATATAGCGCCACCGGCAGGCGTGGATGTAGCAAATTATGATACAGATGCAACTTTCAAACACCTTTTTACCGGCAATGAAACTAGATACCAGGTACATTTAAGGGATGAAGATACAGATAAAATACTATGGCGTGGGCACTTGCTGCCTGAACAATATTCAGAACCATATACCCAAAATACATTTTATGTTTCTTTTACCGCTAGTGATGGCCTTGCTAGGCTAAAGGAAAAAAAACTTCCTGAAGGAATGTACCGCGGCCGTAGTAGTATAGCACATATTATTGCAAACTGCTTATTGCTGACAGGTTTAAATCTTCAGTTTTGGGTATCGCAAGCTATAAAAAACACTGGTGAAAGCGGAAAGTTTGAAAAAATTGAAACGTGGTTTTACAATTTATCTACCGCTTCTGATGAAGAAAATAAAGATGCGTACACCATTCTTGAAGAAGTACTGCAATTGATGGGGTGTGTTTTGTTTCAACAAAATGATACCTGGTATATTGTGGGATGGAACCAGTTTTATAAAAGCGGAATTTTCTTTGATGTATATAGCCCTGCCGGTATTAGATTTCCGGAATTAGGTCTTGTAAGCCGAAATAATATTTACTTGAAATTTCTAGCAGGTGTGAATGCAAATATCACAGCACCTTTTAAGCGGGTATTAGTCGAGAGCCCGTTTAAAGAAGATATACAGATTTTCCCTGAAAATATAGCCGGGCAAAACTGGCGGTTGTTTCAGTGGCAACAATTTCCTTCCCTGCCTGAATACTGGCGGGCAGTTGGTATTTCTTATCCTTATCAAATAGATCTTATTCAAGAAGTTTTTAATATTTGGACAGACATAAACACCAGTGATGAGCCTATTACAACTGTGGGTTATGTGGGTATATTTAAGCGTGCAACTAATACCGTCAACAATTATTCGGCGTGGATAGAGCAGGCAAACTTACAATATGTTCTTCCGGGGATGAAGTTTAAAATTACGATAGAATTAATGTTGCAAGGCAATACCGTAGATCAACTCACTAATAATAATGTAAAGTTTTCTTTAAATGTAAACGATAGTGTTTTATACAGCAACCGCGGCCAAGGCGTGAATGTAAATCTTACGTTTAGCGATGCCCAGGCCATCGCAGAAAGCTTTAAGTCGCGCACCGCAAAACTAGAGATAACAGAGTTTACTAATATTTATGAAGGCTTTATGGCTTTGCGCATTTACCGCATCCAAGGATTTAACGCCATCGCACATATCGCTGTAAAGGATTTAAAAATAGAGCTTTTAGATGCTGAAACAGTTTCAGTAGTAAAAGAAAGAGATATTGATTTTGCCACCGAATTTAAAATAGCACCTGTCGTTAAGGACTCTTTGTTTTGGAAAAGTGCCAGTATAGTTGTAGATGAACGTCGCACGGGTTACCAGGAAGTACCTTTTATAATTACCGATAACCCGCCACTTATTGCTGACACTGATGGTATTTTAAGAGAGTATTCTATACCTGTAGCCATTTCGCCACAAAATGTAAGCTTAGTAACGGCTAATATATTCAAGCTATACATACGCCGGAAGGACACTGATTTTTACGAAAACATCACAGGCGCTCGCATTGTGCGACCGCAGCCTACTAGTTTGGGTTTTTTATATATAAATAGTAGGGATGAAAGAAGATTGAGCGCCGGGGATAAGCTGTACATAAACAGCGCGCATTCTAATGTCTTCACCCCTACCCGCATTGCAGCGCGACAACTTTGGCAAAAAACAGAATTAGCAACAGAGAGTACTAGGTTACACGATTCTCTGGCCCAAGTTGTGCACGACATACATCCTGAAGCGCTTATAAAATTAGAAGGTGAGACAGAACATCTTGTTTTTCCTTTGGATAAATTGAGATTTAGATTTGACGGTGTTTTGCGTGGTTTTATGCCTTTACGCATAGAAAACACTTTAGACAAAGGGCGTTCGCGCATAACAGTAATAGAAGATAAAATACTAAATGTAACAAATTATGTCTAGGCTTATACATAAAATATTTTTTCAAGTTGGGGTGATATTGACAGAACCGCCTGTGCCTGGGGATCCTGAATTTACATTTGACAGCCTGGAAGTCACCTTTGATGACAACACTGGCAACCACACATTTGATTATAACGAATAGAAATAAAATATTATGGGATTTTGGAGCGAAGTGCTAGAAGCATTAAAAATTGTAACCACACCGGTAAACAGCGGTAATGGCGATACCGCTTATGTGGGTGGTAATAAAATTAACCAAAGCTTTCTGGAAGTGGGTAATAAGATAGACACTATACAAACAGCTGCAACCGCTTTAAATGCCCACGCTTACCGAAACATCTTTTTAAACCCGGCTTTTACTGAAGAAGCGCCTTACTGGCTGTATGTTCTGAATGCTATTAATTACAGTATCACTAATTTTTATGGTGGTACCGTAACCTGCACGGTAAATCAAAAAATAGTATTTGTACTTATAAAAAACGTGCCAGATCCAAACGGCTCGCCTGTAGGATTAATGACACGTGAGTATTATGCATTAAGAAGTGGTGCTTTAAGCGTCTCTCTAGTAGATACTGTAGAAGATATCACGCCATACGGCAGTTTTACAGATGCTATAGTAACAGACGGTGATGTAGATGGTTTTTTAATTTATTTAGACGATATAGACGATGCTACTATAGAAGGAGGTTTTAATGCTTCAGCTGCCGGCCCTTTTGATATGGTGCCGGGAATGTTTGTATCTGCTTTACAATTGGGAGATGTCAATTTGTATTACTGGCAAGGACCAGCGGGCAACTTTGGCACGACCGGTACAGATGGACCCGCTATAGCAGATTACTTTTTTTATATAGAAAAATCTGGCCCGCCCCGGGAAAATATATATTTGAATATGGCTGCGATGTATGCAAATCAGATAAACCAGACGACAGGCTTTTTTCAATTTGTGCGTGATGCCTCAGCACATAGTGGTGTTATTGCTGGATCTTCTTATTTTGAAAAACTAGCAACAAATACCGAAGCAGAAATAGATTACCGGTTATTAATTGCTCAGGAAATTATAGGCGGTTCTGCCGCGTCTCCTTTTTTAAGCGCAATAAAATATGCAGGTAGTGCACATACACTAAACAAGCAGCAGCTAAACCGTTTTGTGCAATTTACCGCAGCCAGTGTGACACTTACTATTAGTGATACTATTGTAGAATTAGCGGCAGACGTGGGTATATTTTCTTTACGCACAGTTGTTGTTTTTGAAGGCACCGGCGCGCATAAAATTATAACTCCAGATGCGGTAGAGCATAATTTTATACAAGGGGATATTGTAAATATTGAACGCGGTAAAGAGGACAGTGATAAATGGTATGTTTATAAGAATAATACAGCTGGCGGCGGCAATATTTTCTTTGATTATCTTACCCCTGCTGCAATGATCGCGGCACAAGCATCACAATCAGAACAAACTATTTATGTAGTTGAAGATGCTTCTACAGATGTAAATATTACATTTCCACCAGCAGAAACAAAGTTATGGGCACAGTATCGTTATTTAGGAACTATAAATGGGGATATTACAGATTATCAATTAATTAGTGCGCCTTATTCTAGTGACAGTCGCTTCGATGAAAAAGAAAACACTTCCAACAAATCAACAAGTATAGAAACGGACAAAACGAGCAACGTTAAATATCCAAGCGTTAAAGCCGTTTATGATTGGGCGGTTGGGTTGTTTGCTACTATTGCTAATTTGGCTTTAAAAGCACCTTTAGCATCACCAACCTTTACGGGAGTTGTGACCGCTCCTACATTTATAGGACAATTAACAGGAACTGCGTCAAACAGTTCAAACTTAAATAATCTAAATAGCACTCAATTTTTAAGAAGTGACGTTAATGCTTCCTTTTCAGGAAATTTAAACAGTAATACCGGATTAGGGAGAACAATTACACTTTATGATAATAATTCCTCAAGAAATAATAGAATTATACTAGGCGCTGATGTCAACGGAGGATTTATCAGAGGTTCTTTTTCTTCGGGAGGTACTAGTAATTTAATCTTAAATCAAACAATTGGAAACGTAGGAATACGAACAAACACACCTGCTGAAAGCCTTGACGTTACGGGAAACATTAAACTTTCAGGAATCCATATCTTAGGTCAATACACCACAGCCACAGAACCCGCATACGTAAAAGGAGCGCAGTATTTCAATACCACATTGAATAAAATGAAGGTTGGCGGTGAAACTGAATGGGAGATTTTAGCTTATGCTGGAGATTTTATAAAAGAAATTAAAACCATATCAGCAGATACATATACTCTCTTAGCAGAAGATTTTGATAAAAAACTACATTTCACAAGCGCTACTGATACTACTGTTACTCTTCCAACAGGATTACCTTTGGGAAACCCCTATGAGGGAAAACAAATGGGCGCAGGTCAAGTAAGGTTCACAAATGCAGTAGGAGTTACACTAAACAAAAGTGCAACAGATACGCTAAAGACAGCAGACCAATACAGTGTTTTTGGACTTGATTGCACAGCTACTGATGAATATGTATTATTTGGAAAACTAGAACTTGAATAATGAGTAACGTAGGCATCATAGCATCGAGCAGATTAATGGCAGGGGCAGCTATAGTAGTGGCAATATCAGACCTCGCAGCAACCGATAAAGAAGAAACAACAATAACTTTGGGATGGACAACGCCTGTGGGTAGCACAAACCCGATAGACTACTACAAAGTATATTTAGACGGTGTATTCCACGAAAACACAACAGACGATACGCCAAGTTGGATAACCACAGGATTGACATCAGGCACAAGCTATGATATTACGTTGATTACTGTTGATACTTTGGGGAATGAAAGTGTGGCGAGTAATTTGGTGGTGGAGACTACAAAATAACTAGAATAATTAACAATTAAATAACAATAATATGTCAGTATTTACAGAAAATCGAACTCCTTATGAGTTCTTAATCCGTTGGGATAACAATGGGGTAATTCAAGGGGCACATATCGCCTTTCTTGATACCGTATTAAAAGACGGTGAAATTATCAACCAAACGCAAACGAGCGTTGAAAGTGTTGCAATAGCGGAACAAGTTGGGTTTCCTTTGGCAGATGTTTTAAGTCAATTGCAAATCGATGCGCTAAAACAAGTTGACGTTCTCAACGCTGAAATAGTTGTTTTGAAAGCGGAGAATGAAAGTTTGAAAAACTCAGATTAAAAAATATGAGACTTCAACAATTAAAAGATTTCTTGTTAAATAATTTTAATATAATTTGGGATAACGATGAGAATATTTAAGAAGTTTGGTAGGCTACAAAAAGTAGAAAACAAAGATAGGAAGTTTGGTGCTGGCACTAAATATATAGCGGTGTGGGTTGACCAAGAAAAAGGTAAACACGCTAGGTGTTTAATGTTCACAGAACTTGAAATTAATGATGCTCTTGCACGGGCACAAAAAAATATTGAAGATGTGCCTAAAAATAATTGGTTATGAAAACAAAACTAATTTATGCAGCAATTATAGCAGCTATCTTTATAGCAGCTATGGTAATTTTTAACAAGACCACTACACTAGGGGAGATAATACTCGCCTTTGTTAGTTCAGGTTTTGCAATTGGATATGTGTGGGAGTGGATAACCGCCATAGAAATTAAAAAAGAATTTAAAGAATATACTGGAATTTCTTTCAAAAATTTTAAAAACAACAAATAACATAAACCTACAAATTGCCTCAAAATGATTAGTAAAATCTCCGAAATACATATTGTGATATTTAAAACCGTTAGAAAATCATTTGCATACAATGAAGGATCGCTGCTCGCAATAGCAGCTCCATTAGGCTATGGTTTTGATAAATTTTTAAATTTGGTTTTTGAAGGTATCGCTAATAAAACGCTGGTAATGCCAGTGCTGTTATTTGCAATATGTTTGTTTACCTATGGAATAGTTTCTATGTATGATTTTTTCACGGGCATTTCAGCTTCTAAAAAAGAACATATAATTAGCACCGGTAGTCCAAGAGGATATATAAAAAGTGACAAGCTATGGAGTAGTATTTGGAAATTTCAGGCGGTAATTATGGTGGCGAGTTTATTAGTGGTTTTCAATTATGTATTTCTTTTAATCAATTTTCCTACTATAGCTGGATTTTTCCAAATTGGAATACCTATTTTTTTTATGGTAGTTATTCTTTTTGATATACATAGTATTGGCGAAAATCATTTTAGGAGATATGGCTCTAAGCCGAAATTTTACACTTTTATGGACGAGATTAATGAAGCTGTTAGAACAGGAATAATAGAAAAAATTAAAAAATTATTTTAACATAAAATAATTAATTATGCCAGTAGCAGCTAAAGTAAAAAACATTGTGCATCATTGTACAGCAGGATTTGGAAATGTGGAGTCCATAGTACGTTTTTGGAGAGATACATTAGGATGGAAAAATCTTTTTGGGTATTTAACTATTACAGAAGTTGACGGCACTATCTGGTGGTTGAACAAAGAAGGTAAATACGTAAAAGACGAATCCCAAGCGGACTTCTCAAAAATTACAAACGGTGTGTTAAATCACAATTCAACAACAATGAGCAATGGGTATATAGGTGGTGTTGAAAATTTGGGCACTCCAAAGGAACCTATGTGGAAAGCTAAAGATACTAGAACAATTCATCAAATATCTTCAAATCACTACATTGTACAAAAGCAAATCCAATGGCTGAAAGACAATGGGAAAGATATCACTAAAGATTTAGGATACGTTGGCCACAGAGATTTTTCCCCTGATAAAAACGGAAATGGGGTCATAGAAAGTTGGGAGAGAATAAAAGAGTGTCCTTCTTATGATGTCATAGGTAGTACAGATCATTTTTTTTATTCTAGTGCCGACAGATATAAGAAATTACCTTAAAAAATAGAAATAATGAAAACAAGTTCCAACCTCCCTGAAAAAATATTGACATTTTTAATGTTCCTTATTTTCATTATTACGATTGCTTGTACTTTTACTTCTTGTAAAAGCAAGCAAAAAATTGTTGAGAAAGAATCAATTGTTCAAAAAGATACTGTTGAAGTTTTTATTTATATTAACGATACTGTAATTAAAGAAATAATTAAAACCATCACCCTGCCAGCAAATAGCGATAATGTAATTGAAAATCCCTGTGACGAAAAAGGAAACATCAGGCCAATTAATCAAACTATAAAAAGCGGAAATGCTTCTATTAGCGTTTATAGTAAGGATGGTAAATTATATATCTCTCAAAAGATAGATAGTGTCTCCAGTACTTTTGATCGTGAATACAGAAGTCGGTTTGAAAAGGACAGCATAAGAATTAAGCAGCAATTTGAAAGAGACTTTTCAAAAGTAGATAAAAAAGTAGTTTTTGTCTGGCCCTGGTGGTTGTATGCTTTAATTTTATACGGTATTTTATCTACAGCTTTAAATTTGTATCAAAGGTTCAAACTTTTTTAAATTGCAATAATATTGCAATATAATTCTTTAAATTATGTTTTAATTGTTTGATATATAGCATTTTATATTTTTAAAAAGTCTGCCTTCTAAGCAGACGGTCAGAGGTTCGAATCCTCTCGCGATCACACTTAAAACCCTTTGTAATCAAGAGATTTACAGAGGGTTTTTCTTTTTATGTAATTTTTATTTTATACATTTATCACGCAAATTGTGCGCAAATTTGGTAAAAATTGCAACATTTTTGCAACATCAAACAGTCTCGTATGAAAATAACCATTACTTTAAATCGCGATAGGGTAACTGATCTTGGTCATCCTCTTGAATTGAAAATTTCTCATCAAGGGAAACGAAAACAATTAATTATTTCGCACGCTAAGCTTCAGCAGTGGAATTTAAAAACAAACCTTCCTTTACAAAATCACCCGGCTTTTATGGAATTATATGAGCAAATTTTGCTTATTAAAGAAAGGGCTCTTTCTTTGCGATTTAAAGGTTTAAATGATTTAGATGATGCTATGGGGTTACTTCTTAATGATGGTGTAGCAAAACAGGATAATGTTGATTTTTACAACTATGTTTCAAGATATTTTACCAGTTTTAATGGTGCCGGTCTTGGTAAAGATAGTGTTAGTAGGCGAGGTAATATTGCTGTTTATAAAAATGCAGTCAAACAGATGGTAAAATATTACCCCGATTTTAGTTATAGTGATTTTGATTATAAAAAGATGTATGCCTGGAAGATGTATTTATTGGAGCGTGGATTAAGCCTAGCAACGGTTAGTAATTATTTACGTACTATTAGAGCTTTGTATAATGAAATGTGCCGGGCCACTGGTTTAGAAAACAGGCGGCCGTTTGAAAATGTGTTTACTGGGTTAAAGCGTAAAAGTTACAGATCAAAAAAGAAACATTTGTCGCGCATTGGTATTTTACGCCTGATATTGAAAAAAAATATCACGGAAACTTCTAAAAAGTATGTCGATATGTGGATGTTGCAGTTTTATTTTGGTGGTGCGGATTTAATGGATATTTATTATTTAAAAAATGAAGATGTGCAGGGTGGGCGTGTTAGTTTTTGGCGCGGAAAAATGGAAAACAGCCCTTTAATTGATTTAAAAATACATTCCCAAGCTTTGGAAATTATTGACCGATACCGGCAGGATGGGGAATATGTTTTTCCCTGGCGAAAAGATGTAGATGGATATCGCTCTTTTCGTGGAAATATGTACCGGGATTTGATAAAATTTCAAGTAAAAAACAATGTGCAGGTGCATCCCGGTGGTGGTAAATTGGGGTTAAAAGTTGCGCGGCATAGTTTTGCTACTTTGGCAAAAAATTCAGGTGTTCCCGGGGATATTAGGCGTGAAATTATGGGACATACTGAAGATAATGTAGCAAATTTTTACGAAGATCTGCATAAGGTTGAAAAAAGAGATGCAGGATTATTTAAGGTCATTGATTTTATTTTTCTTGGTCCGTAATCTACTCAATAATAAATCTTGAAAGGCTGTTTCTTATGCTATCATATTCTTTCCTGGTGATAAGTTCTAGGTCTAAAAATTGTTTTGCTTCTTTAAGTGTTTTTAAAGATTCTTCTTTACTTTGGTGCTTTGCGAGGTTGTGAACTTCGTGACTACAATTTTTCAACTTAAAATAAATTACAATGCGAAACGAAAATATGAACTTAAAACAAAACTCACAATCTTGCAAAACACGTGTTAGTGGCTGTTTTTGTGTGCAAAATGTTAAATTTTACAAAATAATTAAAATATTTTGCTTTTTTGTTTGGTAGTTACAAAATATGTTATATATTTGTATTCAGATAACAACAACGAAGTTATTATCACTAAAAATAAATATTATGAAAACTATCTTCACTATCACAAACAGAAACTTTACTACTTTAAAATTTGCTCAAAAATTTGCTGACAAAAATAATTTAGATTATTCTTTAATTTCAGAAAGACAAATAGAAGAATATGTTGCGCCAGAAAATGTTTTTATAGGTAAAGAAAGTCAAGAAAAATATAATGAAAGAAAAGCAAATAACGCAAAATAATGCCATACTTCATTATTGACAAAGAATCGAAAGAATTTGGTTTCTTCGGTTCTTTGCCTGTAATGGTTGAAAAATTTGATTTAGATAAGTCGAGTTTAGAATACCATTTCAGCAGAAAAAAAGAAACGACTTTTGAAAACGAAAAGCATCAGATTTTTAAAGCCGACTTAGAACGAGGTGGTTCTTTAAAATAGCCACTATCTGGTATTTATAAATGGGTCCTGAAGTTCGCCTGTGGTGATGGCGTTTTCATAATCTATTAGAACCGGCAAAAGACCATATCCCTTAAATAGAATATAAGGTTTTTCATATACTCTCACACCGTGCACTGTTACTGTTTGATTTGATAATCTAAAAGCTACTCGCTCGCCACCTTGTGAAATATAAACAAAACCAAGATTTGTTGAGGCGGTGCCCAGGCGCAATTGCATACCCGTTTTGATGGTATCACCAGTAGCTGTAATATATGAGGTATATTTTCCTTTTTTTGTGGTGTTATAATTAGCTATTTGAGCCCCACAAATTTGAGTTAAAAAAAGTAAGAGTACTATTAGACGCATAGTTATTTTTTTAGAGCTAGTTCTAGGCTTTGAATTGATTTATTTGTAATTCTACCTTCAGTTAAAATTTTATTTGTGTTAAGATAGGTTTTTTTTACACCATCTGCAATAACAGAAATATCATTATCAAAAGATTGTTCTATTTTTTCAAGTTTTAAATATATCTTTAAAAATAGCTCATTTTTTTCTTTTTCTAAATCATATTTTTGTTTTTCTTCTTCAATTAAATTGTGAACAATTTTGTTTTTTAAGTAGTTTTTTGTACCCGGTATTTTAGATCCTATGATCCTTTCATCAAAGAAATTTAAAATTTCATCGATGGTACTTTCGTGTGGTCTTTTTGACTTTCCGGTGATAATATTTAGAACTCCGGCTTCTGACAAATTAGTATTTTTAGCAATTTCGTAAGCAGTAATTTGATGTTTTTTGCTTAAATCTTTTACTAAAATATACTTCTCTTCTTTGGTTAAATGATTCATAGCTAGTTATTTATAAAATGTTAATAAAATAAAACCCCAAATATTATGGTATTACCCAAATATTTTAGTATGTTTGTTACTGTATTTGTCAAATGTAAAAGTACTAAAACTATGCCACAAAATAATAAAGGTATGAAATCAATTATTGTTCAGCCAGTAAATAAATCGATTAAAATTTCTATAGAATCCATACTTGTTAAAAATGAATTTATAAAAATGGGTTTTAAAAGTGGCGGAATTTTATTTCTCATTTTAAAACACTCTTTTCCTGATATTTCTAAAAAATATACAAATGATCAAATAGTGTCTTATTGGAATTTACGCTTAAAAAGCGAGGAAATGAACAATGATTTTTTAAAAGTAATTGAAGTATTAAAAGCTGAATAATATGGAAGGTTTTATAAACGCAGATGAATTTATTGATGCTTTGTCCAGGCGAGGTCTTGTTATTGTTTCTGTAAGTAATTTTGAAACTTTTGTTGTTAAGAAAAAAGCCACTATTAAAGAAAAGCAGGCTATTTTTTTGAAAAAAAAGGCTTTAACATTTAAGGAAATTATTGATGCCGAGTTTTTTGATGTAACGAGTAAAAATACCTTCAGATACTGGATAAAAACAGGCCGTATTATGGAAGATGAACATTTTATAAGTGAAAAAAATGGTAAGCATTATGTGCTTACCATTGCTGTTTTAAGGCTTTTGAGGTATGATAATTTTGTTTAATGTTTTGGCTCTCAATCGCTTTATAGTGTATAGGTGATGTTAACAAATTTAAAAAATCAAGATAATGACAATATATCATCACGAACATAAAAACAGGATAGTTTTAGAGTTAGAACAAAATGAACTAATTCTAATAGCTCATTTAATAGAACAATGCCACGATAGATTAAAAGATAAAATGGAAAAGCCTTTATCTTCTAATATTCATAAAAAATTGCAAGAATTTATTAAATACGAAATGTATTTTTTTTGCTAATGAAAAAGTATAATCCCCCACACTGTCGGGTAGGTAAAACTTATAAAAAGTGGCAGTGTAATTTTGATAAAACTGGAAAAGCTTGCGGTAACACAGATGCAGAAAGCTTTGTTGATAAATGTAGCATCTGTAATAAAATTGTATGATATGCTTTTAATTTATGATGTTTTATGCACACTCGTCTTAGTATTTGGCTTTTGTGTTTCTGTAGGTGTAGGCGTTGCTTTTGTATTTCATTTAAACGTTAAAAAACTGGATAAAGTAAGAGATATTCTGGTAAATGGTGAATATTTTAATTATGAAACCAATGAATGGGAAAAACTATAGTAAAAATTTTTTACAAATGGAGCAAATTACTTGTTTAGTTGCTTACACATTTGCGTTTCCTTATACTGAAATAAGAAGTTTTCAGTATGACTGTAAAGAAAAGTTGATTTGTGCTTATATGGCATTTAAAACGGGCATTGATATCGATGAAATTGCGCAATATTATCATTCTTATCCTGATTTTCTGAAAAATAAAATAGAAGACATAGCCATAAAAGTAATGGTAGATGAAGATGTTGCTGCAATTATTGATGTTTTTAAAGAAGATCTAAACCACGCTGTCAAATGGGCAGAAAAATTAAGAAATGGGCTTGAAATTTGAAAATTATTAAACAATGAATGAAAATAAAAAATCTTTTTTTGCTATAATACCTGCAAATGTAAGGTATCACAAAAAATTATGCGCTAATGCAAAACTGCTATATGGTGAAATTACTGCCCTTTGCAATGAACAAGGATATTGCTGGGCGAATAACCATTATTTTGCTGAGTTGTATCAAGTATCAAAAGTAAGTATTTCAAAGTGGGTAAGTGAGCTAGAAAAAGCCGGCTTTTTGATTTTAGAAATAGATCAGTCTTCAGGTAATCAAAGAAAAATATTCCTACAAAATACCCACCTACCCTCGCAAACAAAAGTTAATGGGGTCATAAAGAAAAGTTTAAGACCCTCGCAAAGAAAAGTTAACGACCCTCATAAAGAAAAGTTTATACATAATAATACAATTAATAATACAATGAATAGAGAGAGTAGCGCACTCGATTTTCTTAAAATTAACTTTCCTACACAGTTTGAAACTTTTTTAATACAACACAAAAGTCAAATTAAAGACTTTGAAAAATTCTGTTTAGATTTTAACGACACTTGTGACCAGGAGAAAATTGAATATGATAATCGGGTTTTGTTTGGAAGAATTAGAAAGTATGCTCGCAATTGGATCCAAAACCAAAACAAATATAACAAACCAGAAGAAAAGGAAGTCATACCGCCTTATCTCAGAAAAATAAGTTAATGGAAGCTAAAAATATACAAACTTTGAACAAAGGTAAAATCCCGCCTCAGGCTATTGATATCGAAGAAGCTGTTTTAAGTGCTTTGTTGATAGACGACAAAGGACCTATTGAAGCAATGGGACTTTTGAAATCTGTCTCTATTTTTTATAAAGAGCATCATCAACATATTTTTAGCGCAATGCAAAAATTATATAATGCTGGAGAAAGCATTGATATCCTTACCGTTTCACATAAATTAAAAGCTGCCGGAAAGCTGGAATTAATAGGTGGTAACATTCACCTTGTGCAACTATCTCAAATGGCGGTATCCAGTGCTCACATAGAGTACCATTGCCATATTTTATTGCAGCAATGGGTGCGAAGGGAAATAATTAAAAAAGCTAATAGCTTAATAGAAATGGCTTATAATGATCGCGTGGATGTTTTTGATCTTGTGGAATGTGATAGTAGTACCGGTATAAGCATTCAAGAGATATTACACACTGGTTCAAAAGAAATATATTATCCAGAAATGCTGGACCAGGTTGTGAAGCGTGTAGAAATGCTTACCAATAAAAAAGATAACGATATTACTGGGGTTCCTACAGGCTTTGATAAGATAGATGCTTTCACTGGTGGTTGGCAGCCAAGCGATCTAGTAATTCTAGCTGCACGTCCTGGGATGGGAAAAACTTCTTTGATATTAAAAAATATTGTAGAGTGTGGTTTAAAAGGCCATAGTGTCGGCATTATCTCTCTTGAAATGAGCGCACAACAGCTTACGGCTAGAACCGTGGCAATAAATAGTAACTTCCATTTAACACAATTACTTAGAGATGGTTTTGAGAAGAATACCTACTTCACGACATTGATAAATGTAGTTGATCAGATGAAAAGCTTTCAACTTCACATCAATGATACTGCGTCTATGGATATAAAAGATATAATTACTCAGGCACGTCTATGGCATAGAAAGAGTAAGATCGATATTCTATTTGTAGATTATATACAACTGGCCACAGACAAGAGCAAAAGCAATAATCGTGAACAAGAGATAGCGTCTATAAGCAGAAACTTAAAAAAAGTGGCAAAAGAGTTGAATATACCGGTAATTGCATTGTCACAGCTTTCGCGAAAGGTTGAAGAACGTGGTGGTGAAAAACGTCCTAAACTTGCAGACATCCGAGAGAGTGGAGCAATAGAACAAGATGCAGACATTGTTACATTTATATACCGTCCTGAGTATTATGGGATGGAAGTATCTGAAGATTTACTACAAATGAATGCTAACACTGAATTGATTTTTGCAAAATACAGAAATGGAAGTTTAGAAACAAAGGGACTTTTCTTTGAAGCAAACAAGGCAAAGTTTATGGATCCGGTTGAAAGAGAAGAAGAACATTTTATTTGATATGCCAAACGCACCAAAGAAAATAAATAGAAGTTGGGTGCCTGAGCGCAAAGCTTTTAGCCGTCCTGTAGATTTTAGTTGGTTTTATAATCAAACAAAATGGCGCAAATTTAGTAAAAAATACAGACAAAACAACCCTGTTTGTGTAGCCTGTGAAGTGCAGGGAATAGTATCGCCAGCAGAAGTCACAGATCACGTTGAAGGCATTGAAAATATATTAAAAGCTTGCCGCAACCCAATAGATGAAAAAGAGTGTCAAAGCCTTTGTCATTCCTGTCATAATAGCAAATCAGGTAAAGAATCCCATAGGAAAAAAATTAAAGGGGGATAGGGGGTCAATTCACTATGAATGGAGACGTGCTAAACATCGCCATATAGAAATGATTTTACTCACAAAGAATATTGAAGGGGGGGTATAAAAAGAATAGAATTATGTTTAAACAACAAAGTGAAAAATACAAGAAAAAACCTATTCTTTTGGAAGAAAAATTTCAAAAGGAAAGCACCTCTTTTAAAAGTGGTTCTATTGAGATGAGTAGTAAAGAAATTCTAATGCGCAAACTGAATAATGTACAAGAATTAAAAGGTTTGCCAAAGAAAGGAATTCAGATAAGAATTGTAACAAAAAAAGCGATTAACAGTTTTGATTTTGTTTTAGCGGTTTTGGCCACAGAAGAAATTGAAGAAATGATTATTGCATTTTATAGGATAGGAAAAAAGGTTATTCAAGAATTAAGCGAATTTATAAAAGATAGTAAAATAAAATCAATTTATTTTTTAGTTAATGACGGATTGCCAAAACTAACTCCAGATGCTTATAATTTAATGAAGCAACTGGAATCTAATAATTGGAAAATTAGATTAGATAATAATCACACAAAAATAATTTTACTAAAAACTGCAAAAAATCATTTTATAATTGAGGGATCAGGAAACCTGTCTATTAATGCCAGAATTGAACAATATGTGATAGACAATGACATATCTCTTTTTAATTTTCATAAAAAATGGATAACTCATGAAAAATAATAAAAAATTCAAAGCAATTAAAAGTTACTCACATCAAGAAGCTATAAAAATAGCAAACGAGTTAATAGAATGGCTTTTAGAAAAAGAAGAGAATATTCATATTGATGAATTTTTATATGTAATAAAAAGAATTTTTAAAAATGATGTGGATTTCTTAATTTCAAATAATGAAGAATTTAAACAATTTATAGAACAAGCAGAAGCTATTGAATTATCAAAATTAAAAAAATTTGCAGCTGGAGACCGGCTAAATGCTACTATAGTAAAACAAATTTTAATCAATAAATATAACTGGCTATGATTAAGAAATCAAATATTGTGCACATTGGAAACGGGAAAAGTACACTTACTAAAATACCTAAGCCTCCAGCATATCTAAATAATTCCGCTAAAAAACATTACAAAGAAATGGCCTCAAAATTAATAAAACTTGAAAGGCTAAAAGACATATTTCTAAATGCATTAGAAATATATGCTGAAGCTATGGCAACTTGGGAATGGGCCTCTCGACAAAGAAAACAAAAAAACAGTGAAGACCCTGGTACAGGCTACATTCAAACTTATCGTAGTGGTGCAACGAATATATCAACAGAATTAATTGTAATGCGTGATGCTGAAAAAACACTTTTCAAATGCTTCAAACAATTCGGTTTGGACCCACGATCTGAAAAGGAATTAAAAACAGACACCAACCCTAATCAGTTAGAATTATTTGAAAATCTTAAAAAATCAATGAGCTCATAATGATCCCTTCAAAAGAAATGCTTCAATCTGTTCCTTTTCAGTATGCGCAAGGTGTGCTGGATGGAACTATTATTACCGGTCGGTTTATCCGGTTGGAATGTGAGCGTTTCTTTTACTGGATTGAAAATGCAGAAACACAAGGTTATATTTTAGATCACGCGGCAGGTATGCAGGCGGTAAAATTCTTTCCTACCCTTTTAAACCACACAAAAGGAAAGCTCGCCGGGCAAAAATTTGAGCTAGCGCCCTTCCAGAAATTCACAATGTACAATGTATTTGGATGGAAGGATCTGAAAGGCAGCCGCCGCATTAATACAGTTTACGATAAGCGCGCAAAAAAAAACGGTAAATCTGCAGAAATGGCTGGTGTTGCTCTTTTTGGGATGAGTTTTGATGCTGAAGCTGAAGCAGAAATATACATTGGTGCCACTAAAGAAGAACAGGCAAAAATATGCTGGACCCAGGCCAAAAGCTTTATCGATGCTCCACAGGCAAATCCTATGCTTAGAAAATTAGGTTTCCGAACAAAACAAAAAGAAATCTGGTGTGATATCACAAACTCTGTCCTTCGTCCGTTGGGAGGTGACAGTAAAACGCAGGATGGGATTAACTCACACATTGCCATTATTGATGAATACCACGCCCACCGTGACGATACTGTAAAGGAAAATCTTGAAAGTTCTAGCGTGCAGCGCAGGCAACCCATAACCTGGCACATCACCACCGCCGGATCAGATAAAAACGGGGTTTGTAAATTGTACGAAGACGTGTGTAAAGATGTGCTTTTGGGTATAAAAGAAGATCACCATCTCTGGGTAATGATCCACGACCTGGACGAAGGTGATGACTGGGAAATTGAAGCCAACTGGATTAAAGCAAACCCGCTACTCCATAATGGACTGAGCATTGACAACCTTCGTAAAGAATATAATAAATGTGTAAATCAGCCTAGCAAAGCCCCTAATTTTAAAACCAAACATCTAAATATGTGGGTAGATGTGATGCTGACCTGGATCCCAGATGAAATTTGGATGAAAAACAAAGACAAAGTAAGGATGGTAAACTTCATTAAATACGGTTGTGCCGGTGGTATTGACCTTTCAAGCACAACAGATTTAAGCGCGTGGGGCCTTGTTTCAAATCCTGATGAAGATGGCTTTCGGGATATGTTTGTTTTGGTGTTTTGTCCCTCAGATACAATTGACCTTAGAAGCAAAGAAGATCGCGTGCCATATCGTTTTTGGAAAGACAAAAACTATGAAGACTATTTAGATCTAACAGATTTTCCTTTTGAATTACCTACCACAGATGTTTCCGGAAAATTAAAATTACTCATTGCCACACCGGGCAACGTGGTTGATTATGCTGTTATTGAAGACTATCTAGTTAAATACTCCTTCCTGCTTAAAAGCAAGTGGACAGACTTTGATCGCTATAATTCTACATATTTAGTAACAAATCTTCAGGAGCGAGGTGTGGAAATGCACCCTTTTGCGCAAACCATCACTCACTTTTCAATGCCTACAAAAGAATTTGAAAAACTCGCTATGAGCGGAAAAATACGCCACGGCGGAAACCCAATAATGCAATGGTCCTTAACTGGTGCCGGAGTGATCCAGGACACAAATGAAAATATAAGAATTTCAAAAAAACATAGCACAAAAAGAATAGACCCACTCATTGCCACAATAATGGGTTTGGCAGCAACATTAACAGAAAAAGAAGAAACACAAAAGAAATCAAAATACAGCGACCCAAATGCGGAAGTTTATGTTTAAGCATGACGTTTTGTGTATGGCACGTTGCGACTTTAAATAATTAATAAACTTAATAGATATGGAAAAAGATAGAGGAATAACAATTATAAATGTAGATAAGCAAAAGCAATGCATTATAGCACGTGTTACCTGCTGGTGCGGTATTGACAATACGAAATTATAAATTATGAACGAAATGAGTTTTAACAGTTTTTTGAGCGAAGGCAAATGCCGCAGGCAAATTACACACGGCTCTTTATTTAGTGGCATAGGTGGCTTTGACCTTGCATCCGAGTGGATGGGATGGGAAAATGTTTTTCACTGCGAATGGAACGAATTTGGACAAAAAGTATTAAAACATTACTGGCCTAAAGCAATTAGTTATGATGACATCACAAAGACAGACTTCTCTATTCACAGAGGAAAAATCGATATTCTTACCGGAGGATTCCCCTGCCAGCCGTACTCTATGGCTGGCAAAAGAAAGGGCAAAGAAGACGAGAGACATCTCTGGCCGGAAATGCTTAGAGCAATACGAGAGATTAAACCAAGGTACGTTTTGGGGGAAAACGTTTCTGGGTTACTTAATTGGAATGGAGGACTGGTTTTCAACGAGGTGCAAGCTGACTTGGAAAATGAAGGGTACGAAGTACAACCGTGTGTACTTCCAGCTTGTGCCGTCAACGCTCCCCACCGCAGAGATAGAGTCTGGTTTGTGGCCTA
>Ga0105051_10001443_pt1 | contig 32388 bp, 23 predicted proteins | sample FRY02_FD_78383 | JGI IMG/M metagenome (GOLD analysis project Ga0105051, IMG submission 78383) | Freshwater microbial communities from Lake Fryxell liftoff mats and glacier meltwater in Antarctica - FRY-02 (megahit assembly) | ecosystem: Environmental > Aquatic > Freshwater > Ice > Glacier... | reverse complement strand
GGATGCGGCACTGTCTCTGATACTGTCTATTTGCGATGAAACTAGGCCAGTCGTGTGCTCACACATTGACATTGTCCGTATTTGCAAAAAAAATAAACGCTGACAAATGAGCGCGCCGAACATTAAATAAAATATGGAGAGGCAATATAGTCGAAGGGTGTTTTATTTCCCAAAAAAGTTGAACTCTAAGTCCTTGGCCCCTGTGCAGCACCTTGCTGCATCTCTGCAGCACCTTGCTGAAAGAACGAGGTTGCATGAGCAGCCTGCACCCCCCGTTTTGCAGAAATCGGAAATGCACTTGCACCAAACCCTCCTAGTGCCTGCTGGGGTACAGCACGACGATCAATTGAATCCATCTGTAAGACTTGAATGTCTGCTGTTGAAGAATGTGTCGACGCTGAATGATATTTTGTTGATTCAGATTCGAACAATGAATGCGTCGTCGAACCAATCGCTTTTTGTATCTCTTCTGGGCTCATTGGCGTCCCGTCAGGATGCTTGTACGCATCTGCTGGCACATCACTTGTCCTTGCTACATCTGCCCTCGCCGAATATAACCTGGCAGCATGTGTTCTTGTTCTCATGGACGTGGCGGGCGCTTCTGCACCTCTTGACCAATCTGCCGACACGCTTGTTTGTCTAGGCACACATTCTGAAAGAAGGTTGTATGCGGCGTCCATGCCATTATCATACGATGCCACTCCCTGCCGTTGCTCACGTCGAGAGCCAGCCACATGGTCCGTGGGTTTCCTGGAATCATCCTGCATTTCCTCCAGAGAAGCAAGACGAAACTTCACGTCGTTCATCGCATCTGCTATTTCCTTCTGATTCTCGTGGTGTTGCATTTCCTGAGATTTTCCTGATGTCTGCGTCCAATCATCATACGAGGCATTAATTTTCGCGTATACATTGTCTGCCATCTGTTGCACTGATACCTTGCTTGCAGCCAGCATGCTGTCATGGTGTGAGCGCATTTGCTCTGTGATAGCATGATTCTGTTGGTTCGACTGCTGAATGAATTCGTGCTGCTGTGTGTGGATGCTGCAATGAAGTTCAGTCATCTTGAGAGCATGTTGTTGATCAAAACTCGCCTGTGCCGTGGTGCGCGCCATATTGGCATCATGTGACAACGAGTACATGTGCTTTTGGCAGGTGTCAATTTGTGTTTTGACACGTGAATCGCTTGCATTAATTTGCTCATTGACCAACATCTTGTGATTTTCCAGTTCTGTCATGAGCCGTGAATTTTGCTCCACGAGTTCCTTGAACATGTCGCGAAATGATTCTTTGCACTCCGCGCGATACTCTGCCTTGAAAGTTTCCAGCTGTGCTTGGACAGTGTTGTCGACGGTCTTTTTAAAATTATGCATCAACAACACCAATACGCCCTGTGACTCGTTGTCATGTTCTTCAAACGCGTTTGCAAACTCCAATTTTGTCATGCACATTTTGACTGTATGCTCTGTGCTTTTTATCCTTGCTTTCACGGCCGTGAGCTGCTGCTGCACGTCCGCATCACCCTGGGGTCGTGCATTTGCAGCCTCGTTGAATGGTGCTGCCTCTTGCGCTCCATCTGCACCTCCGACAGGAGGAGCAGCGCTTCGTGCCTGGGCAACTGCCAGGATGAGGGCAGCAACCGAATTGTCCTGTGAAACTTGCATTGTGTTGCAATATTCGAGTACGTGACAATATAACCTTAAATACAAAAAACACACGTGTTGGGGGTGGGTTTCATCTGTCTCATCGCATAAGCTCCCAGCGCGCTGGCTCGGCGCCATGGCCGTCCTCCTCGTGCGCGACGAATTCCGACTGTTTCGAAATTGCATTTTTGCATCCACGAACTCGAAACAAAAAATGCAAATCCCTTCCGAAGGCTTCCGAATTCTGCCAAGCTGTCTCAAAGAGGAAGGAGGGGCAGAGGCGAGGGATCTTGATTGGCTGCCAGTGCAATGTCCAAATACGTTGAGGCGGAGGCCCACGACGAAGACGATGACGGGGAGGACAGCGAGGAAGCCGGAGAGGAGGTCGCGAGCCAGGAGGGGGAAGACATGACTGACGATGCCCGCATAGATCAGCGTATCTTGCTTTTGCCGCAGAAGAAGCGCGAAACGGTGTTGAAGAAGCTGCGTTTGGGTGGTGATGGCGACGAGTCCATCAGCAACGCCAATGTCAAAGACAGGAAATGGGTCTTGCAAATTATCGACAAGGATAACGAGCGTCTCGACAAGGCCAAAAACAAGCAAAAAAAGTCCAAGTCGCAGGCCAACACTCCCAAGAAGCGATTCTTCAACGCATACAATGAAGATGGAGACGGCGGCAGCGGCGGGGAGGGTGGAGGCGAGCGTGATAAGGAGGCTGAAAAAAAAATGCGGCCGACCAAGCGCGATCTCACGCCGCTTGCACAAATTGGCCTGGGCACCAATGATATCAGTCGGCATGTGCGTGGCGTTGGAGGCAACTTGCGAAAGGTCTTTTTCAAGCGTGACGACCTGATTCTCAAGGGCGGCATGGTGGAGGTGGAGCACGGTCCCTTTCAGATAATGCAAATTGAGGAGTGGTGGAAAAACACTGACAAGCAGCGCTTGCATGCCGAGCGATTTGCTCTGCCTATACAGGACTTCATGCCGTTGCGAGAGGTGTCGTCTTCGGACACGGTGGACGTCATGATGACTCCAGATTGCTGCTCCAAGGCCCTCTTTGCTTTCATTAACACCCATCGCAGCACGCATCTGGACATTCCGCGCACGCCGCAAGTCGAAAACATTTGTCTGCCGCAGCATCACGGCGACCGCAAGAGCCGCATTCTGCTGGAACAGGGGCCGCAAGGAGGGTCGGTCGGAGTGGCAGACTGTCTTCTGTGGAAATTGACGGTGTGCACCGACACGCTGACTGTCGACCCAGAAATTTTGCAAGTCATCACGCTGCTGTGCAAGGCGCTGGCTGGCGGGCTTGACGAGTCGTACGCTGGTGTGGCCACACACTACACGGAGCCTAGTTTCAACACGAACAGCCGAGCGAAGGTGCAGGAAGGGGGGCGCTACTTTGACGAGTTCAACAGCGACATGTTACAAGCGCGCGGCACGACCAGCATGAGCCATGACATCGACGCGACGCTTCTTGACACGCTGTGGCAGTACAGGTCGGTTGCTGCAGGCAATGCCGAGCTGGAGGAAGACAGCCCTTGCATAATTCCTGTGGAGCATGCCGTGAACAGTGCGCGCGTGCGCGGCCAGACAGTGCCTGAGGCCGAGCACAGGCACGAAATTATTGTGAAAAAGGGGCTCTTTAACATATTCCTTTGGTCGCATGTCATGGACTGTGCAGACGAGGGAGGAAACAAGAGGCAGGTTCGCATCGACCTGGTGCGCATCCAGGCCAAGATGCCGGGTGTGGAGCCGATCATCTTTCTCGAAAATGCGTCTCGCATGGAGACTCTGAAGATGCCGCTGCTCAACGTGATCAAGCACATGAACATGGCATTATGCAAGCCGCATGCCATGACAATGGGATTGGCAGACGTGTTCAGTGTCGGCAAGTCGAGCCAGTTGTCCACCGTGTGCACTGAGGCGCATGTGCCTCTGGCCATCTTCAATTTCGCACATGCAGAGGGACTAGTCAATATGCATTTTGGAGGCATGCGAATCGACGTGCAAGATTCAAGCGAGATGCGCCTGTATCTGGATTATCTCAAGGGGGTGGAGCTTGCGCGACACGAACACTTTCGCATGATTTCTGTGTCGGTTGCAGCCGACCTGAGTCCCAACGGATACAGACATGCCAGCAAGCCGTGCGCAGACTTTTCGACGCAATACTACCAGGGCATGCACTATCGCAGCATGCGCCTCGACTATCTGGAGGAGCAGATAGGAAAAATGCGCGAAGCGGCGCCAGAGGAGAATCGCGAGGACGTGCGTGTCATGACTGAGTGCTGGCTGCACAATATTCTCAAGTCGCGCGATAAGACCTGGTGTTACATCGAGGTCGGCGGCGGCATGGCGTGGAACTGTGGCGTGCTGATCAAATACAACCCAGACGCCTTCTCGCCCTACGTCAAGCCGAATCCCAAGGCTGCTCTCTCGAGTGTGGTGGCTGAGATTACGCCACAGCCGTACAAGTGTGCCCCTGTCATTGAGGTCTACATGGAAGCGCGCAGTGTCGAGGACCAATTCGCTTGCCTGTGGGAGGACGACAACAAGGTGGTGTTGGACCTCGAGTGGCTTCAGAAGAATGCTGCGCAGCTCAACGCCCAAATGTCCTCCTTTGTGGAGCACGTGCACGACGTGGCGACCGCAAGCACCATGCAGAGCTTGCAGCAGACAAGGATCTTTGAGGAAGAAATATTGTCGCTCTACGGCGTGCGCAAGAACAGGTTGGACGGCATGCTGCAAAAAACACGCGAGGGCGGGGAACTGACCAAAATGGCCGGGGTGCTCTTTCGCCAAACACAGGCGTGCATTCGCACAACGCTGTGCCAGATGAATGTGGGCCCGCTCTTGCAGTTTGCCATGGCGGCGAGGAGCGTCTTGGACCTCAAGAAGCAAGCGGAGGTGAAGGGTGCGCTGTGGTTGCGAGACTACGTGCCCATGCGCACGCTGGTGCAGAAACGCTTGTCGCGCGGGCCGGCGCACGAATTGCTGAGCGCCGAGTCGCACACGGCCTTCCTGTTTGTCCTGGCCCGTGATCGTGTGGCGATGGACGTGTGTTTCATGAACGAGTCGCTCGTCCAGCTCTTTGACTTCGGCATGTGTGCGCAATTCTGCTCGCCGACAGCGTGGGGCATGCCTGTCCAGCTGACAGACGGGGCCTCGACGTGGTCCATCACTGTCACGCAGAGCAACGGCACGCGCGCCGAGCTCATCCAGAACAAAAAAACTTCCGGCGCTGGCGCGGATGTCAGCACGCAGGTCAAAACGCAAAACGACAACGCGTATGGTCGCTGGCTTGTTGTGTGCAACGAATTGATGGCGTTTTACAACTCGGAGAAGTGCCGTGACAAGACGGCCAAGTGGGTGTCTCCCATGGCAATGGCCACCTACAATGGCAGCGGCGTGCCCGTCACGGCCGATGGCAGCATGCGCATCGAGGACATGGCTATTTTCGAGCAGGCGGGCATAGCCAGCTGGTTTACGGAAGCAAGGAAGCTCTGTGGAGATTCTGAGGCGGCGCAGAATTTTCTGGCAAATCTCGAAAACTGGCTTGGAGACTCCGGGGCGGGCGAGGGCACCAAGCGCGAGGGATGGATCACCACTGTGCTCAACAAGACTGTTTCCTTCCTGCAGTTCTGGCCCATGCCAGCAGGAGTCGTCACCGGGAACCGCCAAGAGTCCAAGGTGCCGACGTCAACGATCGAGGGCGGTCGCATGCGCCTCGTCAATTCTTCCACGCTAGACGGGCCAGTGGGCCGGATTTTCTCAGTGCGCGAGGACGAGGCACAGGAGGAGAGCGATGACGATGTCATGGAAGAATCGTTTCGCGACAACATGGAGTGCTCCGAGGACGTCACCAATGTCAAGTACATGAACGAGGAGCGCACGCGCAACAACATGGTCTTTTGCCTGATCAACCACATGCGCCGCAAGGCTTTCCCCTTCGTCAACCGAGTCATGACGCAGAACTTCATGCGCGCGACGTACGTGATCGGCATTGACCTGCGCAGCATGGGCAACGCAGTGCGCGATATCTCTCAGGGCCTGCGTCGCGCCTACCTCAAGAGTCCCACCGTCATGAACCGCACGTGGGATGGCCCTTTCAAGACCGTGACGCTGCACCCGAGCGCCGTGACCTTTACCATTGAGCGGTGCTTGCGGGCTGCGTTCGATGCGGTCGGAACCAACAGCAAGAATCAGCCCTGTGTGCCCCTGTACGACGCCTTTGAGAACATGGTGCTGGCCACCATCAATGTGCCCATGTCTCTGCACTGCATCTTGAGCGCGCTCCACCTGTGGATGTTTGCCACGATCCTCGACGCCAGCGTGATGATTTTGTCGTGCTACTTTCTCTTCACGACCGGCATGACGACACACTGCCCGCTCAACATCCTGGCCCTCGTTGCGACGGAGCAACAGCTGACTCCAGCGCAGGAGGGCGTCTACGACCTGTTCGCAGCTTACCTCCTTGAAACTGTGACCATGCCGTCGGTCGAGACAGCGCGCGTGGAGTGGGCGTCGACCCGCGCGCGCCGCGTGCGTGGCATGGGCCTGCGCATGTCGGGACATCTCAAGGAGGTTTCGAAGGAGGAGCTCATCGAATGGCACCAGTGGGAGGTCGAGGGCAAGTCTCACGAAATCAAGGCAGCGATGCAGCGGCGGGCCAACCGCCAGAGCCCGTCTACCTTTGTGACGCCCGGAGCATGCTTCGTCGTGCGCAAGGCCCCCGAGTGGATGACGACGTCGGAAGCGAAAGGGCCCGCGAAGTCTCGAGAAAGCCAGAAGTTCGACGCGGCTACCATGGGCAGCGCGGAAAACATCATCGCCACCGCGTTTGCGCTCATGCAGACGAAGGAGCACGACACCGAGCGCGGCTCGGCGATTCCTCTCCAGCAATTTGAAAAAACCGACGTGTATTGGCAGGCGGCAAGCGCTGGCACGCGTTTGCCGCAGATCGACCGCAAGACCATGGACGACAACGACCTGGTCTTTGCGCCGGTGTGGACCACTGGAGTCTTCTACACCAACACGTGCAAGAACACCAACGCAATCCCCGGCGTCCTGTCGCACTTCCTCGCGCTGTGCAACATGAAGAAGAACTGCACCCGGGCTGACGTGCTCAAGAAGCTGTTGTTGCCCTACATGCAGCGCAAGGGCATCAACCGCCAGTTCCTGTCCAGCGAGTCTTGGCTGACACCAATTGTCGGCGCAGAAGCCGCGCCGTACTCGTGCTTCAAGTGGGGAGTCATGCCCAAGGAAGGAGCCAATGCGATGGAGGGGGTCGAGGTGTCTCTCAACATCGACATTCTGTGGCTCATTCTCGCGCAGGGTCTGTTTGCGCACGAGTGGCAGGGCCAAGGCAACCAGGGCGGTGACAGTGTGGCAGTGGTGCACCTCCGCAACCTCTCGTGCTGCAGCTTGACGATGCTCAGCCTGTTCATCCACAGCTGCGTCGAGCGCGCGGCGATCCCGGCCAACAGCGGAAGCATCTTTCTGAACCAGTTCAACCCCGTCACTGACAATCCTCTTCCGGCTGCGCTGTTTTACGACGAGCGTCTGCATGTGGACACATACCTCGGCTCGGTCGCTGTGCTCGACAACCAGATCTGCCACCGTCTTCGCAAGCCAGCCAATTTTCAGTTTCTGTATCTCGAAGACGGCACAGCATGCCTTTACTACAAGAACATCATTGCCGCCGCAGAAGAGCGCTCGAGTCCGAATGTGCAGGGCGACTTGTTCATGTTTCCCCCTGAGAGCGTGTATCACATGCAGGCGCACCTAGTGCTCATGAAGACGGCGTACCGACGCTTGTATGCCATGGACATCCCGCAGGCCGACAAGACGCTGCAAATTGCCTTCCAGCTGTATGGCAACGCCGTCACCGCAGACATGGTGCGCCACATTCCGGTGTCGCTCACGCACAGCGTCACTGCGCACAAGCGCGAGATTCCGTGTATGTCGTTCCAGCAGGGTTTTCTCTTCACCCTGGTGATAGAACACAACATGGTATTCATCGTGCCCACCCAAGCCACGTCGGTGCACGACTCGGACACCCTTGGCCTTGGGGCGCGCATTCCGACGGCGTTGCCAATCAAGGACGCGCGTGGTGAAATCATTGCCTTCTCGATTGACCGCATGTCGGAAATGATGACAAGCGGCCTGCGTCTGTGCATGGATGACAACGTGCGCGAGGTGTACCTGCATCCGTTGCCAAATGACTTGGTTGGAGTGGAGATGCCCTTCTCGTTTTTTCCCGTCATTCTGTGGAAACATGCAGTGACCCTGCGCTGCAGCGATCAGATCCTGCGTCTTGACAAAATGCCACCAGCCGAATTTGGAGGGGCGGAGCCGTATGTGCGCGTCATACATGCAGACAGGTGGTTTCAGTACCTTGAAAAAAACCTGATGCTTTCATTGGAGGAAACTTCAGCGTATCTTGCAGAGAACAAGGACATTCCCAAGATCAAGAACCAATTAGTCTCGTGCCGCATGACCCGTCTCACTGTCCGAGACAGGCCCGACATCACCACGTTTTTCCTGGTGCTGTCTCCTGATCCTGAGGTGGAGGCCAGAGCCATGGTGACAGCGCCTCGCTATCTGTATTTCAACACACGCTCGCACCTCAAGTGGCACCTCGTCGAGACCAAGGGACAGCCGTTTGAGGCGAAGCACAACACGCGCTGGCACGCTGCAACGCAGCACTTGCTGGTGCCGGGCCGCAACGTGTTTTCCCCGTTTGACGACGACAACGACTCCGGAGGCTTCGTGCTCATGTACCGCATCGAGACGCACGACAAGGGGCGCACGCTCGTGCTGGACATGGCGGACCACGACGACCGCCTTGTGCAGGCCGAGCTCGAATCCCTCAGCACATGCAAGGATCGCGTGCAGGCCGTCAAAAAATGGATTCGTGATGCCGAGAACGGGCTGCACGAGCCGAGTGACGCGGAGCTGGACGAGAGGCGACAGCTGCTGACCGTACGCTCACAAGAGCATGCGCAACAATCCCTGCGCAGCGCGAGTGTCAAGATGACGCGCACCGTACGCTGCCATGTGCCGCTCTGCAAAAGTTCAGAGTTCAATCTCGAGTGGACGCTCGGCCCTATGGACAACTGGCACCAGGATGGGCCCACGGGCCTGGGTATCATCACGAAACACCCTGCGCTGAGCATTGGTGCGGACGACCTGGACGATGTCAGCGCTGATCCACTCGCCAATGTTTTTCTGCGCCGAGGCCAGTACCACGTCGAGTGCATGATGCCCGGCGTAGCCAGTCCCGTGCACGCTTTGATGGATTTTGCGACAGCGAGCAGGTGCCTCGTCCGCGAAGGACAGAGCGTTGTGCTGCGCCTGGATCGAACGAGGTATTTTGAGCTTTGTGCGTGTGTTCCGAAATGCATGCGCCGTGGATTTGTCATGCGGGCTGCACCAGACATGCACGAATCGATCTGCCAAGAGAGCACCGACTTTGTGCAATTGGAGGCGTTTTACATTCTCGGCGACAGCGCACACACCGACAATGGCAAGCATGTCATTCGCCTGGCTATCATCGTGCACTCGCTGAACCTCATGGACGGCTCCTACTTCTACAACGAGCACGAAAAACACAAGGTGATTGTAAACGTCAAGCTTGTGGACTCAGACAAACAGGCAATTGTGACCACGCATAAAGACCCAGGAAACCAATTTTTTTCCAACCTGGTCTACACATCGAAGCAGGAAGCAGCACGCGATAATCGTCAGCAAGTCCTTGCAGATGTGTCTGCGCGCCAAATCTGGCTCAAGTAGCCATTTAATTTATCTTGCAACAATAAAAGGCATAAATGCAAAAGAGTCTACATGTGTCATGTGTAAATATTCATTTATTGAGATCAGGCAAAAAAAATCATTTTGTGCATCAGCCCGCTTGCATGTCTTCTTGCGAGCTAGTCAAAAAACGACAAGTCCAACGTGCTCAGGTCGCAGAAATTGTCAGGCCAAGGCACGTAGGTCTGCATGATTTCCTCCTCCTCCTCCGTCATTGCACTCGGTACCTCTTTGCATTCCACTACAGCCACATGCGGGTCCTGCGTCGGCATGCGAGCGGCCAAGTGTTTGAGACGATCATCCCGAATGTAGTCCGTGAGGGCAGTGTCCCTGGTGTACGCCATGGACACTGTCAAACAGCCAATTTGCTCGAAGTAAATGTGAAACTCGACCGGAATGATGGCCTGCGAGCAAAACGTCTCAAAAAGTTTGAAGGAAGCATCCACGTGCACTGGCTTGTATGTTGTGACATAGAGACCAGCCAGAACCGACACTGGACCGACTCCAGGAAAATCGCACGCCGCGACACTGGTGCTCTGCCCCAACAAGAATGTTTCGTGCTGCGAAACCTTTGCGGAAGCAATTTTCAGCTTGGTTGTCGCAAATTCAGGTTCGTGCTGCAGGCAGAGCATGTTGTCGCCCTGCAGACACGTCACATACGTCTTGGATGCTTTGGACCAGTGCTCCACTACGCCAACGTCAGAGACGTCCATGACAACGCTGGACCTGAGACAGGCCTTGTTGTCATCCAGAAAATTCACACGCATTTTCTCGAGAACAGTGGAGGAAGACATCTGCTGGCTCTTCTTCTTATTGTTGATTATGTAAGGCCAATGCAGGTGATGCGACACAACAGCAGGGTTGTGAACCTCCACATCAACAACAGTGTATGTGTGCACGTGCAACATGGCTTCAAGTCTGGCTTCTCTCCAGCTGTGCTCGTGGCTTAATATTTCACTGCAAAAAGCATTTTCGAGAAATGGCGCCAAAATATATTGGCGCTTTCAAATTCTAGATGAAACCGAACAAAGTCAAATTCAAATCAGCTGTGTGCGTACGAAGCCAGCCCAGTCCATCTGAGCATGGCCTCTCCAAGCACTTCGCAACGGCACGATATCTGCGGCATTCCAATTGACTTATGCGTGGAAATTGACCGGTCGAAAATCAATTATGGCGCCCTGCAAAAGGTATTTGTGCAACACTGTGCCGCCTCCGACGCCTCAAAAATGAGCACGCTGGTGCCGCGCGACGGCGAGATCATCACCCTGATAACCACGGAAACGGACACATTCGCGTTGTTTCCCCATGACACAAGCAGCAATCTCTTCTTCACTAGGCCCGCCTTCGCAGCACAGCATGTCCTCGGGACCGACTCCGTAGTGCATGGATGGCTGTACCGCAATCGCCGTGCTCGCTCGCACGTGGCCATTTTTGACGCCTCGCGTGTGAACGGCGAAGACGTGCGCAAGCTCGACGCCTTGCAGAGGCACATACTGGTGCACCAATGCTTGCATGCCCAGCCTGCAAACTCACGGATACACTACCACTGGAGCGGACACGAAGCACAGTGCATGCGGCCTTTTCACAAGTTGAAGATGGATTTTGACGTGGTGTGCATTGCGCGCCTCATGCAAGACATGGACGCAGCGCAGCCGTGTGTTGAGCGGGTGCTTCCCTGTCTTCTGGTCGCGCCAGGCGACTTGCGTGCACCGCGCATCGTTGTACCACCTCCTCGTTGACCGCCCTGAAATTGTGCCTGTCGAGGTCTTTGTATAAAAGTCTCTTTGCCAGCCACGTGTCATGGAGCTTTCCGCGCGCGAGTCAATTCGTTTTTTCGGACTGTGGGATCAACCGCGAACAATTCTGTCATGGGAAGACGTCAAAAGCAGGTGTTTGTCGTGGAAGGGCCTTCGACAAGACTTTCTCTTTCACCGCGAGAAGCTGGTGCAGCTACAGCCCGACAAAAATGAATGGATAAAACGCGGGGCGCTCACACTGCATGACATGATAGACATGAGCATTTTCCCAATCAACCCCATATCAGACCTGCATGCGGACCTTGCAGAAATTTGGTCCATGCGGTGGACATGCGAAGAAATGAAGCTCATGGGCATCACTTATTCGCAAATGAAGCGCAATGGCTTAAACGTCGCAATCATGCAGCACTTTGGGTTTTCCTTGCTGGCATGGTCGTCCTTGCAGCTGGACGAACGTGACGTCGAGTCAATGAGCGAAAACGACTCCATGTCTCTCTTTGGCCTGTCTGTCAAAGAGGTGCAGAGCATTCTCTCCTGCCAGTATGCTGCATGACGACAGACAAAAGACCCCTGGCCCGCAAGGAAAGCATATGCACACAAACAAGAGCAAGCCTATTAATGCATCTCGTGCAATCACATATATGCACAACGAGACAACGAGTCCCGTCGCGAGCGTTGTGTGCACAGTAGCCCCGCCACCTCACTGCGTGGTCATGATAAGCCCAGACACAGAGCACATCACATCGCCAGCCGCATGCACACCCCGACAAGCACCTTCATTTTTCACAGTTCTGCGAGCTCGTCGCATTTTGCGTCAAGATTTGAAATTCTACAATTCGGGTGTGTACAGTGCTGTGTCGCAACACGACAACTGTCCTGTTGTTACACATACCCCTGTTGCACCTGTCGCGCAACGCAATGCCTCGCATGACAAACTCGCGCATGACACAGACATAGTTTAAATTTTATTTTAAAAATAAATTTTATTGCGAATCATTTCTTGTCAAGCAAAAGAAGAACCAGCGCCAAAAGCTCAGATGGATGCGACCTGGCAGCAGCAGGCAAGCCGTCCATGTCCGAGTCCAGCAAAGCCGCGATCAGACAGTCGCTTGCGCAGTCGTACGACGCGCGCGCCTGAGGAGTCCATGTCATCGGCATGACACCCTTGCATACCTTAGCAAACACAACAAACTGATTTTCGAGCTCGCAATATGGCTGTCTCCCCGTCAACACTTCCAGCACACACATGCCCAGCGCATAAGTGTCGCTGAAGGTGTCCTCAGGAGAAGTGCGCGGGAAGCGGCGCGCACGCACCGCACTCATGTAAAATGCCGACCCCGTGCCAGCCTCGTCAATGTCACACAGCTTGTAAATTCCTGCACTCAATAGTACATTGGCAGGCTTGATGTCACCATGCACGATGCCAGCTCCGTGCAGGCCTATGAGGCCTCGCAAGACTTGCGACGCGAAATTGAAAATATGCTCGGGGCCACAGTGTGTCTTGTTGCAGATGAGCGTGGCCAAACTCACCCCCCAGGCCTCCATCACAAGAGAGATGTCGTGCTCCTCGCTGTGCAGATTGTTCATGTAGTATCTAACCACGTGAGGATGACGAAGGGCCTGCAAAGTAGCCAGTCGTGCTGCAATAATGTCCCGTTCATTGATGCAGCGTGGACGCTTCAGACACTTGACGGCCAGCAGCACCACCGTCGAGTGAGAGCCCTGTAACACAGTTGTGCCCAGGTCTTGCTCTGGGAGCAGCATCGGCGAGGTGAGCAGTGCACTCATGATCATTGGTTTGAATCTGGCACACCATTTGCAAATGCTTTTTGCTTCAAACATGTAATTGCATTTTTCAAAATAATTTTGGTCCAGACATCCTTTCACTTTCAAAACGTGGGAATATATATATATATATATATATTGAATAGATAAACATTTAATTTAAAGTCGGCGTTATGATTCTTCCCTATCTCTGAGTAATTAATTTATTCTGTAGTACCAATATTTGATTGTTTTTGAAAAGGCATTTTTCATTTTTGAAACATGGCTCTTTTGTAGGTCTCTTTTGAAATGCCAAATTGAAAGTCGAATTCATACAAATCATTACTCAACTTTCAATTGAATTTTACCACGAGTCGGGGCCGAGTGCACTGTAGGGAATCTTTGTGGCAGCATCGAAGGGTATTTAAAGCGCACTGCGCCAAGTCAGATGAGGCAGAGCATAGTGTTTTTGCTGCGTGCTGCTGTTTTCTTGGGTGCAGTGTTTTCGAAAGTGTACTTTCGTGAGTCATGTTCGATTGAGTACTCGTCCAAGACACAGATTTTGATTGCGTCTGTTCAAATGGCACTCCTGATTTTCGCAGCGATTGTGTATCATGCCTGCCAGTATATTGTCACTGAAATCATAGAAGGAGCGCACTACGCCAAAATGCCGGACGACAGCGATCTGGAATATGACCTCGAATATGACCTCGAAACGACAGTGGGACCCGTGGACAATGTGGGTGCCTTGCGCGTGGCAGAGCCTGGCGTGTCTTCCTCATGCGAGGCATACGAGCACGAAGATGAGCCTGTGCCCGATGCAGCTCGGATGGAGGCCATTGTCTTCGTGCACGCCGGGGCTCTGCGAGCATATGTGCGCAAAATACACATCACCGCGGTGCTGATGTGGGGCACATTCTACAGCATGGACATGGGAGTGTATGGTGTCTTGTACTATTTTGTGCAGGGCCTGTTTGTGGGTTGGCTGGTACAGCTGTGGTGCACGCGCGCGCTGCATTTGATGACGCGCGGCATCTCAGTCAGTGCCTTGGTGTACATGCTCCTGTGTATTGGAATTCTTGCTGTGAACCATCCGTTGAGCATACCTGCGGGAGGCAGCGACGTGCTGGCCGTATGCGTCCTGCCAGTGATTTTTGGCTGCACCTGGATGCTGTGGGTGGACACGCGCACCATCCTGGAGGACTCGAAAAGCATTTTTGTCACGTGCACCCTGCTCTGTGGCTTGGTGATTGCGACGAGCGACTGGGGCGAGCTGCGCACGATGTTGGCGAGCACGCGCACGATTTTCGTTTTTTTGCTGGTATGCGAGCCGCTCATCAAGGGCCTGTCACTGAGCGTGTTGGTTGTGTCTGTTCAGACGCAGCAGAAGAAAACGATGATGCTTGTGTTTGTGACCACATATGCCATGGCAGGCATATACCTGGGCTTCGCAAAGCAGAGCAGCGATATCCTCTTTGTCTGCTCTATTGTCATGACGAGTGTCTTGTGCGCCATGCAGCTGACAGCTGTGATTATAGCAGACGTGCGAGGCGGGGCTCGAGAGGAACAACTCCCTGGCCTACGTGGAATGTGAAGAGGGGTTTTCAAGACACAGCCTGTAAAACTATACCGCATGCTGTGACATTTAAGGCCACGTAGTGACAATGCGATGGAAAAGGATTTGCTGATTTGTAGTCCGCACGACTACTACTCGGTGCTGAATCAGGACAACATTGCCAAACTGTGCTTGCGGGACAACCGCCAGTGGATATACTCGCTGATCAGTGCAGGCACGGCCGCGCACAACGAGATTGTCGTGACAGAGACTTCGCAGTGGCTCTTGTGTCTCGACAAGCACCCGGGCGAAGACACGCGCTATCTTGTCGTGTTTCGCGACCTGGCTCTCAAGACCATTCGTGACCTGCGTGAGAAGGACGTGCCGATGCTGCGCGAAGTGCTGGCCAGCGTGCGCTCACAGGTGCGGCAAAAACACCCCGCGTGGGTGGGGTGTCTCATTTACTTCCACTATTACCCCAGCGTGTACCAGCTGCACGCGCACGTTTGCGAAGACCAAGGACGCTCGCCGCGGTCGGCTTCATGTCGGTGCCATCACGTGGGGCACGTGTTACGCAACCTGTTGCAGGACAACTTGTGGTACGCGAAGGCGCTCATCCTGACGAACCGTCCGAAAAACGTGTTCCGCTCGCCGGTACGCCTTGCACGCGTTCTGCCAGTGCGCACTGCTATGCGGTGTGAAAATTGATTCCGTCACTTTGCCGCTATATAAGACAAGTCGAGCTGTGTCAAATGTCGTATCCCGGAATCGCGGCGGCCACGGGCACGAGGGTGGACTCGGCTGCAAAGCACACGATGGCGTGCCGGGTGAGTGAGGCCCTCACCATGTGCTGGTGCAACGACACCGTTGATCCGCGCAGCTACATCCACAACCACAAGATGAAGTTCTGCATGCACAAGAACGACCTCGTGCTCAACTGTGGACAGTCGCTCAACGACAGTCATACCATCATGTTCTCGTGCAAGGCATACCCTGCGGTCGTCAGCAATCTTGCCGAAATGACGTCTGCCGCACGTATGGTTCTCAAGTGGCTGTACCACACCTCGGATAGCGGGCGAAACTTCCTTGTCAACAAGCATTTCATTCGCAGCAACATTGTGCCCATGGTGGAACGCAACCAGGCGCACGTGGCCCTGCGTCTCGACGGCGACCACGAAAAGGATCGCCTGATTTCCGAGCTGAACAACCTGCCGTACTTCACTGCACAGGGCTACTCTCTGGGACTGGCGTACGCAAGCAACCTCTCGGGCGATACAGTCGGCAGCGTGTTGATTGGTGGGATGCAGACAGTGATGAACGGGCATTTTGATTGCCGTGCCGGACAGCTGATTCAGTGGTACTTTGACTTTGAGCAAGACATGTTTTACCACGAGGACAGGGCGACGCACGACGAGGGGCTCATTTCGCAGGGCATGCGCAAGAACTACCTCAAGACCACCACAGTCATCAGTGAAATTATCGAGGGCGCGGCGAAAGAGCACGAATACGTGAAGCTGGAGCGTGACACCAAACGATTCGAGTACAACTCACGCGAACTGGGAGCCTTGGACGGAATTCCGCGGGGCGGCATAAACGAGCGCAAGAGCAACATTGCCATGCCGAAGCCGTACCTGCTGCGGGTGGACGGGTCGGATCATTATGCGGATCGGGTGCGAGTGTTTGCCAAGTGTATTTCCGGGGGTCGCAAGCACGAGATGATCGACATCATGATGATGACGCAGAGCCTGTAAAAAAATACAATTTTTGTTGTGCGCGGGGCGTAGTCTGATTTTTCGCAAAGATGCAACACGCCAGCAGTGCCGTCGCCGCAACGCGCAAGCGGAAGGTTCCGAACGGCGGCTGCGGTGCACCGAGCAAAATTGCGCGGTGCAAGGACGATTCCCCCGTCGTCGACAAGGGGGGGGCAGAGGGGCCTGGCGAGTGCACGCTCTCGCGTATTGATCGCGTGGTCGACTGGCATGCTCGCAACGACTGTTTGTCTGAGCTGCCCACCTCGTCCTCGTTCGACACGCGCACCCTGCTGGACAGCATTCCGTTTTGCAAAATGCTTGCCAGCATCCGGCCAGCACATCAGGGACTCGAGATTCCTCTCGTGACGCGCGTGTACGAAGAGCGCTTCATGCGGCAGTGTATTGGGGCACACGAAAAGCCCTGCTGTATGGACAACCAGTGCGAGTGTATGATGATCAGCAAGAGCCATCCGTTTGTGGGGGTGCAGTTTGAGATTCCCAACACGGAGCAGGGCAGCAACGGCATGTGCGTGCTGTGTCTCCGCAAAATCACCACGCTCCTGTTTTTCCGAACCATTCAGAAGGGCATAACCGTGAACACGCAGATTCAGCGACACGGCAATATATGCAACCAGGCTGACGAATACCATCCCAGCGTCATGCTGATTTGTCCGCCGAACGGGCCTGTGGCCAGCATGCCGCTGCCCATCGTTGCGCACCAACGCAACCGATACGAAGTTTGTCTGGTGCACGGCGTGTGTTATCTGAAGCAAGTGCGCGTTGGCATGCAGGATTTTCTGTGAGCCTCAACACACAACAACCGCCTCGCGTGTACACGCTGTTTCCAAACGGCCAGTTCGACGCGCAGCGTGTGTTGAGGCACAGCACAGCGGACACACTGCACAGCTTGCAAAACAAGGAGGTGTGCGGCATCATCCACGACTTGCACCGGCGCATGAACAACGGAGAGGACACGCAGGTGGAAATCGACCGGTATCTGCTGTATGTGCACCTGGAAATCAGTGGCTGTGCATTGCTCAAGACAGTCCCGTGGCAAAATTTCATCCTGAGCGCCGCGCATGTGCCCTGCATGCGGCACATGCCCGATATTGGCAAAGAGATCCGCGATATGCTAATGTTCATGCCGACGCAAACGTCGATTCATAGAGTGTTGCAATACAGCATGCCGTACATCAAGCACAACCGGCTCAATTTTCCCTGCTTCGAAGACATCACTGCTCCCGACCTGACGAATATGATCCGGGTGGTAATGGCATGCTGTCTTGGCGTGCTGCGCGCGCACACCAAGCGACCTGTGTTTGAACTGCGAGTGAAGCTCTACTCCTTTTTCCACGAGCTGCTCGCCCGCGGCAGCAGCGCAGACCATTATGTCTTCTGCGTGTCCAATCTGTGTCTGCTGCGGGTGGCCATGATTGAGTATTTCATCATCTTCATGCACAAATACATGCCGGCGGAGAAGCAGGTGCTGTGTCAGCGCTTCGAGTTGAACAACACCACGGACGCCCTCTTTCACAGCTTTTGCATTATTTTCGACGTCTTCCGACAGACCGCCCTGCAAGTCACGGAACTGGACTTTGCCAATATCAACGCCAGGGCTCACATAGCTATCGAAAAATGCAACCGCGTGACAAAGGGCAAGAACCGGCCGAGCACCTGCCTCCTGCAGCAAAAGACAATTGTGAACACGCCTCAAACGCTGCACCTGGCCATGAACACTGCTGTTTTTGCGCACCCGCTGTATGCGCAAGTCCAGTCTGAGATTCGGGCGCACACATGGGCAGACATTCATCACGTGCAAAATATTCAAGGCGTCATTGAGGTGAAGAGCTTGCCTGTGAATCTGCTCCGCATGCAAGCACGACATGTGGCGAAGATGTGTAGCACCAACAGCACCTGTATTCAACAGGGCATGTTTCTTTTTGTGTGTTTGCGCTGCGCATGCAACTCGGTCAAGTTCGTGCTCAACAAGAAAATGCGCATCATGTCAGATGGACAGTGCTGTTGTCCCGAATGCGACGACAGCACGCACGTGGTGCGCATCTGCACCCTGGGACGAATTGTGAAGGTGCGCTCGCTGTTTTTCTATTATTGCAGCTTCTGCTGCAGCACGCACGAATGGAACGCAAACGGGCACGAATTCTCCTCCTGCGACCGCGTCCTGTCGCACACTGCTACAGGCAAGGTGCAGACATGTTGCATGTGCGCTCGCAGCACATCGATCACCCCGTGGTCGGTGCTCGACGACGGTGTGGGTGTCATTCGGGATCTTTTTCTGTGCCCGAAGCACAGGCCGCTCGCACACCAGCAAAAATCAGTGTACAATATACAAAGCCTGCGACTGGCCGTGTTGCACAAAATGAATCGATACAAGGTTTCAGCATTGGAAATTAAGAATTTGTGAAGTTAAATAAAACTATTCTGTCAAAATATATAACTCGCCTCCACTGCCCTGCAATGCCTACGGAGTTGTATGCATATGTTATTGTCAGTTTGGTCTTCTTGCTGATAGCGCGAAATCTGTATGTGGTTATCCAACCCACGCTGCTAGCCCTTTTTTTCGTCGCTGCGGAAATGAAAATGTGAGACATTTTTTTCAAGCCAAACACCTCTGCACCTGATGCACACGAGCTGAGCGTGATCGCATTCAATGGAGTGGCCCCTGGGAATCGGTGCCTTTGCACAACGAGTGGATGACGATATTGCAAGCGTGGTTGACGCCACTCTGGCACAGTGGACCGCCCCGATTGCCGTGATGTCACCAGAGGAAGCAAAGTTGGGGCAAGTGTCGATGCCAGACCCTGAGGTCGCTGCCGACACACAGCCCGAACACGTGCATGAAATTCAGCACGACCGTGACACCGAGGCAGACGAGCCTCCCGCTGGCCGCAAACGAGTCGTGCGAGCATGTGTCGACAGAACACGCAGAAGGATCCAAGACACACTGGAATGGGAAAATTGTGACGAACAGTCTGGCCGCTTTCTGGCAGTGGCTCAGCAATTTGATGATGCATTTAACAACGAAGAATTGGAGGATGCTGAAATGGACCAGGTGTCTGGGTCTGAATCTATGGACAGCATTACCGAGTCCGATGACGACGAATCTTACGAGTCGTCGTTTGTTACGGATGGCAGTGGTTCAGATGATGACTGCAGCGAAGAAGAGTGGACGCCGCAAAAAAAAATCCGTGTGTCGCTTTTGGCAGAAGAGACACCGACAGAGTCTGAGGTTGCAGAAACGCTTTACATGCCACCTGATGGTAGTGCTGACCCGTCGGAGGACCAGACAACATTGCCAGATGCTGTCGAACCTGCGTTTTTGCACATGGAGGAATTCGGCGAGCGTGGAACAGCTGATGGTTTGTCGGATGCATGTGAATCGGGGTCGCCGGCCAGTGTAGTGCTATTGCGTGGCGCACAGGATGCATCCGCCAGTTTTTTGCATGCCGAAGAGTTGAACTCGCCGCCTGGATTCTACAATCTGTGGGTGCTTTAGGGAACTCAAATTGCAGTATAGATCGATGCCCCTGGACGACGCTGATGAGCAAAGTCAATTGAGATGTTGTGCTTGAACATCGATGTGTTCAAGTAAGTGGATGACAAGGAATGGAGTGGTGGTGCGCTTGGTGCGCTTGGTGCGTTTGGTGGAGGCCTGATGTCGGCCACGATCGTATGTTCTCCTGCAGCCGTCGGGATTGCGTTTGCTTCCATCGTGTTCAGATTCTGAATCACGAGTGAAAATATGAGCAACACTATGCTGACAAACAAAAGCAAAACAAAAAAAGAGCGCTGGTACTCACATCTGGGCATGTGTGGCGTCAGGATCTGTGTAGCTGAATCAAATTCGAAAAACACCTGATTTGCCTTGTACTCTGCAGTGTAATGGCGGCCGATAAGGGCCAGCACCAGAAGTTGAGCCAGGCCATCGTCATCCTCTGTAATGGTGAAATTGAGGCCAAGAGGCGGAGTTGCGTGCATCGCAACAATGGCTGAGGATTCTCGGACAAACATTTTCATGAGACTGGATGACATGCACGTGTCATGAGAATATGCGATCTGTATGTCTGTACGTATGTCGATGAATGTCTGCAGATGTCGCATGAGCGTTTCGCATTTTATCAACACCGATTCTGCTTCTTGCGCCTCGCTCTGCCCACAATGTAACATGGCAAAGAAAATCGACACCGCAAGCATGGCCCGCATTGAGATGCAACGTGGAATTCTTTTATAATGTAGAATAAAGAAATAAAACAATCAAATCTGTGTCTCACGGCCTGTCATACCTTGTGCAAATGACTGCTGCACACCAGCACTTTGTCCGCCTACTCTCGGCCTTTTCCTCGGGTCACACTGGCTCTGCAGAGACGTTGCGCCGCTCGTTATGTCGCAACAATGACGAGTCACCAGCGCAGCGCGACCTTCTGACGAGTCTTGAATTCCTCGAGGAGTTTCGCAAACACGTGGACACAACTCTCGACTCGTGTGAACGCAGCGGCTTTTCCGCAATTGCCAAGCTGTGTCGGGATATTGTGAATAGCCCCCTTTGCACCTTCGACACATTGCAACAGTGGGGTGTGTGTGCTGTCACAGGGCGCACGGTCAACCGCATGCTGCAGATTACCAGCGACACGGAGCGCACTGTAGATGACAACCTTGCACAATTTTTGATTAGTCTCTGGAGCGTCAGCCACTTTGAATTGATCGAGTCGGCCCGAGCGGAGGTCGCCGCCGACGACGACACCAAACACGTGTGTGCCGAGGACCTGGTCGCTTCGTATGTCTCTGCGTTTCAGGTGATTACAACATCACTGCAGTCGACTCTTCTGTCTCTTTCCACGCAGTGATGCGCACAAGAATCACAAAACTGGCAGTGTTCAGCGTGAAGAACAGGGCAAAGATAACATACTCCAACAATATCGCGTGGTACACGTGCTCCAGCAAGGCTGTCACGCAAAACAGGACACATGCTCCTACGTACAATGCGTCTGCCGCAAAGTAAGAACAACGTCGCATCGCTGCATGCTCTGTACAAAGCGCACGTGAAGCAGCATACCGCTGACTGATCCAGACGTGAATGATAAAGAAGCACCCCAAGAACAAGCCCACGCTGGCAAAGTGCCAGTGGTCTACTGGACTGTCCGCCGCATGCGCCAGTCGGTGGTCAAAGCTGATCAGCAGACCCCACCCGGCAGTAGTGGCAACAAGCAGGAAGAGAAATAGCACATTGGCGTTGGTTTGCGCTCCGGGGGGTGCGAGCTCCAAAAACGTAGAGTAGTGTTGAATCAGAATGACAGATAAGGCCTGTCCAAGGACCTGCGGCAACACTCTCCATGCGGAGGAGGAATACCGACACATGAGTATTTTTTCGCTGATGTACTCCATACCGAGCCAGCTGAACTGCTCATTAGCAAGCAGTGCTGGCGATCCCCGGCACTCGTCTGTCAGGAGAAATAGCGCGGCAAAAAAGAATGCGACGTGAGCACCGAGGTACACGCGTACAACTGCATCGAGCATTACAAGCAAGGCTCGCTTCGCATATACTCTAGAAAAGTCAAAATCGCTGTGCGAGGGCTCGGGACGTGTTGAGGCAAAATGCGCAAGCGAACATACACTCCCCTGCCAGGACGGGTCATGCAGAGCGATGTGCTGGTCGAGGATATAGACGCCTTTTACTCTTTCGTGTCCACCAACCCAATCGTGCAGCCGGACGCAGAGACTGTGCCAGCCTCCTCTGTGCACAATCTTGTCGGCACAGCGATGATCGAAAAACGCTTCCGGATTCTGGATCTGCGGACAATCAGCAGGCTGTTGCCGAATTGTGTGTACGACCAACAGAAATTTGCAGCCATCACCATTCGCATTCATCGGCCGAGTTGCACTGTTTTGCTGTTCACCAGCGGCAAAATGGTGCTGACGGGCTGCCGCAGCTACATACAGTGTGTACTGGCGGCGCACGAAGTGGTACGGCTGCTGCGATCTGCATCTCCAGGGTACTTTTTCCGCCTGCGCAACGTCAAAATACAAAACATAGTGGGCAATGTGGACCTCGGCCTCGACAACAGAGTGGTGGACCTGGAGCGTTTTCATGCGGACCACAGCATATTCTCGACGTACCAGCGTAACATGTTTCCGGGACTGATTTACCGGCCCGACCACAGCCCTGTCGTGCTGCTCATCTTTTCGTCGGGCAAGATAGTGATTACGGGAGGCAAGTCTGTGTACGACGTGTCAGACGGCTGGAAGGCCTTGTGGCCGACGGTACAGAAATATGTCTGCTCGCGCGCGGAACTCGGCAGACCTGCGCTCAGTGCCGAGGCACCTTGAAGTCCAGGGCCAGACTCTGCATGCTGCGAGGGACGAGCGCAGGGGCGATTTGTTCCTGCGATTGCAGCAGGCGATGCAATGCGCTGGGCGATGTGACATGAGCGTCTATCTTGTCGCTCACAAGTCCGGCCTGCTGCAGGATCTCCGTGACAAGTTTGCTGCAAAACGTGTGTTTGGGGTTGGGCATGGCGCGAGACCAAAAGAGACACGATGTCATCTGCAAGGAGCTGAACACAAGACCCAGGTCGTGCAGGTGCTCCGCATGTCCGGTCGCCAGCGTGTGCTGTTGATCGCTACAAGGGATCTTGAGGCAAACATAGTTCGGCGACTCGAACGTACGCGTGCGCATGGCAACTTTGCTGCCCATGTAGATGGAGCATGCGCGGTCATCCGCAAACTGCAACTCTACATGACAAAAAGGCCGATCGATGCTCGCCACTACTTTGTTGACAAAGCCTTCCGAGTCCGCGGTTGGGTCATAGAACCACACACGCAGTGTTTTCATTAAGCGGTCGTGTTGACCATGTTTATATAATAAAGACAAAGTCAGTGCAAATCGAGGGGCGAAAGTCCGAGTGTCACTGCGCCTGTCTCATGCACATGCTGACATGTCAATTAACGATTGGGACGGCGCTGCAAGAAGGATGACAAATCGTTGCGGGTGACGGTGGTGGCCGTGCGCTCCTGCTGCGGCAACAAGGCCGATATTTCGGCGTTCCGGGACGTCATCAAGGAGTTCTGCATAGCGTCAAGACGGGTTTGCATGGCGTTCAGCTGTGCTGTGACCGGCTGTGCCGAGACACGCAGTGAACCCATTTCATGCACATTGTTTGAAAGTGCCGAGCGCATCGAACGGATCTCCGACTTGTGATTCTGCAGTCCGGCGTCGATAGCGTCGATGGTGGCCAGAGAAACGGTTTTGCCCATGGCGGATTTGAGAGAGCGAATCTCCGACTGGTGCTGTTCCAGTCCAGCATCCAGTGCTTCGAGGTGGGTGATGACAGAATTGTCGCGTGCCGAAGTCTGGGGCGACGAATTCATTTGCGTTTTCAGAGAACGGATCTCCTGTTTGTGTTCCATCAAGTCTGAGCTCAATCGCTCGAGGTGCGTCATAATTTCAGTTTTGTCCTCGTTGTTGTTGATCTGCTTGCCCGCTGCCTTCAACATGCGGATCTCGGCCCGGTGGTTATCTAGCCCAGCGGAAATCTGTTCCATTCGCTGCTCGGATGCCAAGCTGACGGAGTTGTTGGTGTCGTAGTTGCTGCGCATGCAACGGAGGGCGTGCGACTGCTCCTGCAGGCCGGCACTCATCTCCGTCAGGCGCTGGTCTGTTGCCATGTTGGAAGACAGCTTGTCGTCGTAATTGCGGCGCATGCCTCGGATGGCCTCCTGATGGTTCTGGAGTCCCGCATTCATTTTGAGCACACGATCTTGCAGTGAAGCGGAAACTGCAATGTTATTGTCGCTCTCGCTTCGCAAAGACGCTATGCTTGCCTTGCAGCGAGACTCAAATGTGGCATGATCTGACATGCGGAGCTCTGCCTGCGAAGCCAGGTGCATCATCTGCTGATCATGTGATTCCACGCGTTCCACATGCCCTCGCATGTGTCGATTCGAATTTTCGATTTCTGCCCTTTGATTCCTCAAGCCAACATCCATTTGGTTCAGGGTATCAGAGTGCTGGCCGGACATTTTCATGACATGAGACATGTCGTGCTCAAGTGTAGAAATTTTATGTTGTGCCGCACGCAGCACGTCAGCATGATGTCTCAACCCCGACTGCAATTTGTCGCTGCCACTGTTTTGCGCTGTGTGGCTCTCGATGGGCACAGACTGCATCGTGTTGGTGTATACCGGGTCGCTGCTCGCAAGCGCAGGCTGGTCCTTGAACTTGAGTTCACCCTGCAGCGAGTCAATGCGACGCTGCATGTCGTCCAGCTGGCGGATCAAGTGCGGGGGCATGGCTTCGGCTGTGATGGCGGGCTGCGTCTCAGCCAGCGTCTTGCCACACATCTCGCTCGCGATGCGAGAGGCTACATCTGCGATTTGATCACTGGACAGAAATACCTGCTTGCTGTCTTGCGCAATGTTGTGGGAGTTCATGAGCGGCTGTATTTGCATATTCACGGTGTGTCCTTGTGCATCGAGATTCACGTTGTACTCTTTGCTGGCGACGGGGAACTCCGCCTGACTATTGGCCAGCATATTGGAAAAATTAATGCCTGGTCGATAGTCAATGACAGATGCATTGCTAAATTCGCGCGCTTTGGTGGAAACAACAGGTTTGTCAGTTGTTCCGCGAGTGCCGCGTGTCATTTTCATTCCCTGTGTTGCGAATGACATTGACAAGTGTACCACTGGTGTTAAATATCAGAATTGTCACAAAGTGACGGGGTCTCGCGACAGAGTCGCCTCAAGGAAGAAAATCCAAGTAATTGCACTAGCTGCCAGCAACGAGTACATAATGCTCAAATACACGGCGTCTGTGAGGCCAGTAGACACCATTCTCTTCACAATAAATTTGGCGTTTATATCTGTAGGGGCTCTGCCGCTCACATTTACATGCCATAATCCATGTGTATCTCATCTGTTGTCGAGCTTCGCATGACAAATCCACACTGCGTGAAAATTTCTGCTGTGCGGCTGGCATCCACCCTGGTCTCGACAACTCGTGCCACAGCAGTCTTGCCTCCCAATTCGCCGATGAACATTTCGAGCATTTCACGCACCACATCTCGGTGTGCAGAGGAAGACTCCGGGTGTGCACTGTAAGCACCCGTCACATGACTGATGTCATTGACGACCCCAACAGACATCAAGCCCACTATCTTCCCGTCAACCTGCATGACAACGCCGTATGTTGCATGTTTGATGTTTTGCTCTGCTGCGCCCGAACTGTTTTTCATGACATCTTGCATGCGTGCGGGCTGTAATACTCGCAGCATGCTGACATCAGACTTGTACAAAAACATTGCATGACACAAGACAGTGGGTATATACGGCAAATGAATTTGCTGTCAATGTTCGCACAAGGAATTTTATTGAAACAATTTTTCAATGTTGTACTAATCACATTGCTCATCCTACCTCGCTGTCCAGCCCTCGTGCCTGGCACACAATTTTTCACAGAATTTCAAGTCTCCGCCCCTGATACTTCCTCTCTCGTGCAAGAACTCTACCAGTTCATTGCAGAGCTGTGTCTGGCTGTGCCTGGTCTGCCCTGCAGCACCGGGCACAACATTACTATTTCATGAATTCTCTACTCATCCCATTGGATGGCAGTCCTCTTCTTGCGACTGATGCCGCCCTTGCGCTCGGGCTTGAAGCGCAGTCGCATCTGGTGGCGCAGGTGCGCGGTGGATGTGCCAGTCATGTCGCTTGCTTGCAGTTCGGCAAAAATATCCTCAAAGTGGACATTTTGCGGGGCAAGAAACATGTCGAGCGAATAACCACCGTGCTCAGCGGTCTCATCAGTCACAAAGTGCGGCGACATGATGTCCTGTTCGATGGCCTTGTCCTCCTGCAATTTCAGTGCCCAGAAAATATTGCGCTTGCCCGTGGTAGTCAACGTCAGGCCTGGGCATGTCCACAGCACTGTGCCGCATTCGGTGACGCCGGACTTGATCATTTCTTCGTCAGAGCATGGCAAGCCCCAAGACTCGTGCGCACATGGCCACTCCGCAAGGCCGTTGATGATATGCATGTTGAGCATGACATTCCAATCCACATTCATGCACCCCACCGTGAGAATATGCTTGGACATGTCAGACGTCGGCCTGTCATCGCGCACGACGATCACACGAAGCGCCTTGGTGGCGATGGCAATGTTGACGAGCTTCAAAGCAAGACCCTTTTCGACGCCGAACGTGGACTCGAGGTGCTCCCATGAAAAGAACACCTCTGGCATGGCAGGCGACATGTTGCACAGCACCAGGTCGTTCGACTCAGAGTCTGTTGTGGCATGTGCAAGCGAATTCGGAGTGCAGGCGAATACCTTGATGTTGTCCTTGACCACGACATTGCAAATCGATGCCTGCGCCTTGGAGCGCAGGATGACAGCATCTGCAGACTCCTCGCTCTGCGGCACTCCCGAAAAAACCGACAGCATGCACGAAGAAGGCACTGTTTTGGCCCTTTTGAGCTTGAGACCACGGCCGGCAACAGTCTGGGTAATGTTATTCGACGACAACACAATCGCCATGAGAGTGTTGGCAGTCACCATGTCCGCCGCCTTGACACTATGGGACGCGACATGCGCTCCACCCTCTCCCGCTTGCACGGCATGCGAAGATGAGTACTTGAGGGCCTCCATTCCCTCCTGGCGCAGAAAAAGAGAAATGCAGGTGCCATTTTCAATCACAGTAGTAGCGTCAATCAACACATCCGACCCAGGCAGCATCATCTGCGACACCCTCTCTCCCCTGTCCCGATTGGTGGCGCCCTTTTCGAATGGATGAAAGCGTGTGTTTGCATTCTCGTCCAGGTCGTACAGCGTCTTGGTCTCCACATTGCTCTTCTTGGGGCCTGCTGTGAAAGGCACGTTGGAGAAGCCGGGGGGACCCACTGCCAAGACAACAAAATTGAAGTGCACCCAGTCCCTTCCCGAGCTCATCTCGGAAAACTTCTCTGCGCTCAAGGGCGCATCCTTCAGCATCATCACCAGCATCTCGACATCCGGCTGCACCAACGAATTGATCTTGCCAGGACGCCATGATAGCGGGATGGCGGAGAGTAGCGTGGACCACTCCTTGAAGTTTGCCGGTGTCTCGTACAGGCGCTTGGCACGAGCCCCGACCTTGCCACCATGCATGCCTGCGTCCTTGCCTGCAGCATCCGGAGCTTGTGCCGTGGGCGCAGCATACACCGCGGGCGACGAGGGAGGCGAAGTGGGCTCCAGTGCTTGCATTCTTGCTTGCTCACACGTCTTGATCGGCGCACACAAGCCCGTTTGGTCTTGTTTGTGATAAAAAAATGCGAATTCAAAAATGCAATTAATTTTATTTAAGGCTTTATTCTTTCGGACCCAGCTACACTCCTTCGCGGGAAGGGTGCCATGCTCAGTCCGCGTCGTTTTGGCCTGGACGCATGGAGACCCAAAGCTCACTCACTCCTCAGCACCAGTTCAAAGCTGCCGCCAGTGGTGTCTGTCTTGGTCAGTGCCATGGTACTACTTGGACCCAAGGAATTTTTTGTGCGCTTCGGGGCAACCCAGGAGCATTTGCTGGGTCTGAGTCAGGACGATCGCAAGAAGCATTTCACGGGCCCAAAACGAGTCCCCACGCCAGTAGCTTTGTCGTGTCTTCAAATTGGCTGGGACTTTCACAACAGCGTGAAGATTTATCCGAAACATGCGGTGGAGACACGCCGCAAGATGTTTGAAAAGCTTCAGGAGACACTTGCATACGACGATATCGCGGGGTTTCAGGTCATTGATCAGGTGGCAGACATTAATTCTCTGGTCGATCTCATTATCAAGATTGAATCTTGGACAAAACCACTTCATGCCCTGCTGGGAGTGGGATCGAAGGAAGAACAGCTCGAAATGATGGGATGCATGTACGAATGCGAGCCCACGCAAGCCGAGGAAACAGAGAAATTGGCCACGGACATGATCAATGGCGCCACGGAAGTCGGCATTTCGTGTGTGAATTTGGCGAGAGGATTCATCGTCGAATTGTTCACACCGACTCCCGCGCCGCCGTTGGCAAAGGAAAGAACGTGGGAAGAGATATTAGTTGAGTTTGTTCCTGTGGCGATGAAGCTGGTGGTTTGGATCTGGTTCATGGTGCAAGTCGGCCTGGCGTGGCTTCGTGGACTCTATGTTAAACTCACAATCATTCCAGAAGACAATGAGCAGACGGCGATGGCAAACGTTGAATTGAGCAAGAATGCACCCACGAACAACATAGAGTTGCCTTTGCTGCTCTATGTCTTGTTTCTCAGCATCAGTCAGTCCGAGGTCTCCTACTACACACGAACACTCCTGGTGTGTTCGCTGAGCCTGCACATGGCGCACGATATGCCCTTGCACAGAATGCACATGCGCTTTGCACAGGAGGAAAAGACGAATTCTTCCTTGACGCGAAGTATCATGTGTTTTATTATAATCGTGTACGTGGGCGAGGTGAGTGGCACGGTCCTCAACCGTGCCTGGATTCGGATGATCCATACACGAAACAATGTGCGGAATGTTCACATGCCTTTCTTCTCACAGGCTTGCGCACTGTGTGCCATGCCGAATTTTTTTCAGATGCGCCTTGCACCGTGGTTATACCTGCTCATCAACGTAGCCATTTTTGCGGTGATGTTTCTCTTGTCGCTGCATCCAGATTACAACACGAAGAATGTCAATTTCAGCAGCATGGTTTCTCTGTACGCCGCACGGATCTTCTGCATCCTCGTCATATTCAGGCACCTCGAAATGTACATGACAACTATGACGTGGGAGTCGGTGTTGCAAGAAACACTCTTCATAGAATATTGTATGTGTCACCATAAGGTGTTGGCGTACTACCTCCTTGCCTGTGGCCGCGACATACTCATGTCCAGGTTATAATAAAGAGGATAACACAATTTATGTATGTGATTGTTGGCACAATTTGCTCCATGCCGCGTCAATGCGTGCTGTAGTTGCACTATCAGTGTACTTTGAAAATGTCATTAGGTCCAATACCTATGAGTTACTAAGAAGATATGTCTTGAATTCTTGTTCTATTTTCAATTGCTTGAGAGCCGGGACTGTTGCGTACGACATTATGGATGTTTTCTGTTTGTCACTGAGTTGAATTTGCGTGTCCAGAATAGTGCGCAACTTTTCCCTGTCAATTGTTTCTTGGTACAGTTCAAGGCTCTCTGGCAAAAATATAAATTGGAAGATCTGTGGTTGATGAATTGTTCCGTAGTATTTTTTGAGATGATTCGGAACCATTTCGTTCTGGAAATAATGGTTCACACTGGAACACACCGTCCACTTCCACATTTGACGACACACAGACGTCCTCTTGTACGCAAACATTTGTAGAGTTTTTCCAAAAACATTTTTGTGATCAAAATCAGTCCGAAATTGCATTGCTTCCTGCGAAAGTTGTTTGCAAAATTTGCTTAGAGGCGTGGTGTTTGCATAGTTGCGAACACTAGAAGCAAACAAACAAATTCCGTGCAAATGTGTCTTTGTGCCACACAAAGCGTCTATGTTCAGCAAAATACAATTGTCAATGCACTTCATGGTCGCGATGACAATTGGCCACTCGTGTACCTGGGACAATGTCATCTGTGGACTCATCATCTTCTGCATCATTTTGGAACGAATTTGTATCAGATTGTATACATTTTCACCCAATACTTTCAGTGTTTTGTATTTGTGCAGCTGAGCAAGAAGTTGCAGCAACGGCAGAACGACACTTCCTAATTGGTCAATTACATTATACAATTGCACATTTTTTTGATACGATATTTCAGATTCGTCATATCTGTCTTGTTGCAGAAAACATATTTTGTCGAAGTCGATGGCTTCCACGACATCCTCTCGTGAAATGTTGCCATGTATTTGAGACCCTCCAGGGTCATGTGTGGTGTCCTTCGCACACGACATGTCATCGAGTATTGACGAATTTTTGTCGAGATAACACTTGCCCAGCTCAGTTTTGTGCAAGATATCGTAATTTGATAACAATATATCGCATATGTCAAATATTTTTAGCACAGAAGTACAATCCGCGTGGATTTGCTTTGGATTCTTCAGATATGATACGTTCAAAACGTTTTCCAAGCGCCCAAGTCCATCCGCCGCATCATTGCATACCAATAATGCCGTCTTCATGCTGGCGAAATAATTGTCCTTGAGGAATGTGTCCACAAATGTCACTCCTACCATGTACGTTTCGCCCAATTTGAGTTCCTTGGTTTCGAAGTTGCCTGTTAGAACTTCGTGTTTGTGATTTTTGTTGTTGATTACAAATTCTACCACTGGATACTTGGCAAAGCACAGCGGAATGGTAGCAATCCAATTGAATGGCACAATACCTGGAGTAGTGGCTTGCAGATCCATATTCTTTCTCTTGTAGCTCAGACAATTTGTTATTTTAACAGTAGTCTCAATCATTCTACCATGATCGATCTGGAAGTCAATTTTGACGATGAAGGGATTATGTCCTTTCTTCTGATCATCTTGCACAGATGCACGAACACTTGCAGCAGCTGTCATACTTGAACGGACCATTGCTTGCATTCTATCTATTATGTCACTTTCGGAGCCCATCAGATCGGCTTGACGTTGCACTGCTTGCTGAGTAGGGGTATAGGAGGAGTTTGAGTTTTTTGACACAGTCAAATTGACTTGCCTCTCAGGATACCGTTTGTGACCAGGTACAAATGAGTGAAAACTGTCCGAACTCCCAGCTCGATAATAAGATTTGGAATGAAGGTACCGTGCTGCTCGCGGGTTGCCCGAAATGAGTATGCGGGAGTTCCAGTATGTCATGTGATCGAGTCGGCTACGTGAGCACTTGCTGGTGTCGGATTGCCAATCGTGCCACGACATGATGGCGTGTGGCATTCTCTTCATATATATCGAACTGGTCTATGAATTCATGCATGGCCATCGTAGTGAAATCGTCGCGTGCACTTTCACGGACTCGGATTCTGTTTCTTGGTGCCTTTGTTCAAGACTCGTTTGACAGTGCGCTCGCCTGCGACCGCGGGTGGGGTTGTGGAGTCGGTTGGTAACTGGCTCATGTCGCTGGCAAGTGAGTCCAACGATGCAACAGGACGAGTCGATACGACTGCCACAGACGGTTCTACTGCCTTGATTGCGGGCAATCCTGTGGGCTGACGTGCAACAGTCTTGAGATCTATAGGTACTGGCAGCTGGCGTTGCAGGTCACGAGCTGGTGCTGAGGGCTGTACAACGGGTGATTTTGCGGGTGCGGTTTTTGCAGGTGTGATGGGGATTGGGACTGCAGTTGCAAGTGCTGGCACGACCACATTTTTGCCTGCACTGCTGAGCGCGACGGACGGCCTGCTTGCACCATGTGTGCTGGCGGTACTGCTCGCTGCAAGAGCGGTATTGCTCGCCTCAGGAGATTCTGTCAAGTGTATGCCCTGCAAATTCGTGAGTTGAAGTGGTTCCCGCAGGAGCACTGTATCCACATTGAAGGCATTGCCAGTCACCAAGTTCCATTTTTTGAGCAGACAGACGGGGTTACTGGCTGGCATGTGTTGAAGCAGACAGTTGGTATCAGGGTCCTCAAAAGCATCCTGAAACGTGCGCTTTGCGAGCATAGGGGTCTTGAAAGGGTTCGACGCGATGGGCATACGAACGACGGGCTCATTATTGTCGTCTGCATCCACTTGATTCAGAGGCTGAAACTGCGTCCACACGGGGGCAAACGTCACTTGCAGCAGCTGGCCACGGAGGAATCTGGTGTCGTCACACACATTGCCTGGGTCTGACTCACAGCTTGCGCGATGCTGGAAGCATTGTCCGATGCGCCAGTAACCATTTACACGATAATCATACTTCCATGGGGCAGCGGAAGGTGGTGCGGGTGCTTGTCCCATTTTGAAGACATCAGGAATCAACTGCCAACAGTGCTGGGCCTTGACAAAAGTCTGGCGCACAACCCCCTTGTAGTAATGGTTGAGCGTGTAGCTCTGTGTTGGAATCCACTGCAATTTCAATATCAAGTTGTCTCCCGCCGAAATGTCGATGTTGCGCCAGATGTTCACCAAATCTCGATTCTGACCGTCCACAGTGAGAGTTGTCACGT
>Ga0105051_10001416_pt1 | contig 32794 bp, 25 predicted proteins | sample FRY02_FD_78383 | JGI IMG/M metagenome (GOLD analysis project Ga0105051, IMG submission 78383) | Freshwater microbial communities from Lake Fryxell liftoff mats and glacier meltwater in Antarctica - FRY-02 (megahit assembly) | ecosystem: Environmental > Aquatic > Freshwater > Ice > Glacier... | reverse complement strand
ATCTGAATTAAGTATCTAATTCATTTAACATTTCTATACCAATTTTAATTGCACCATCTAAAGCATTGCCCTGTGGCTTATATAATTTTAATCTATCAATGTTACTAATCTCTTCGATAAGCAATTTAGCTAATAAAGTATCAGCATCAATAATACCACCCATCAAAGTTACATTTACTGTGTTTGTTTTGAAGTGTCTTTCTAATGCCATAGGTAATTCAACTAAGTGCTTGGCTGACCTTTGGATAATTTCTAAACAAACTGGGTCATTTTCATCGGCACATCTCATCACAGCTGGCGTCAGTGTATGATATTGAAATGAACCTTCGTTGTATGCTTTTACAATCGTTCTTGGTTCTTTCAAATCAATAATAGGGGAAATATCAGCTATTATTTCTGTTAGTTTTGTAAATTTACCTCTACCGTCCAAAGCTCTTACAACAGCCGTTAAACCTTCTCTCCCAATCCATGCTCCACTTCCTTCATCATCTAATTCGATACCCCAACCGCCACATCTTACCAAACTTTTTTTGGCTGGATTTCCAAGAGCGATAGAACCAGTACCAACTATGGTAACTATACCTTGTTCGCCTCTGAATGCCCCTTCGAGTGCTAATTCTACATCACTTAAGACTTTTAAGTCAGTGATTTTTACATTATATCCTCTTGCAAGTGTTCTGATTAGAGTTGCATATCTTTTTTTCTCTTCTTCGAGCCAAACTCCAGCCACTCCAATTACAACTGCATCAATTTCATTAATCTCAATATCTGCCTGTGCACACAAATCAATTATCATATTCAATGACCTTTCACAACTCTCGCCCACTCCAATTGCTCCAATCCTTGTTGTACCTGCTTTAGATGTAGCTTTTATCTCATTATCTCTATATAATAAGCCACGAGTATGTGTTCCACCGCCATCAATTCCGATAATTGTATATTCTCTATTTATCAATTCTTTTTTTGACATTGAGTTTTATTTTCCTAAATATTCATAATAATTTTTTTCTCAATAAAGTCAATTAATATGCCAAATATTAAAATAATTAGAACAAGATATAATTAAATTTCTCATTTAAAAGATATTTTTTCTATCAAATTATCTTTCGTCTCAAAGAATAATAACTTTATTTTTTGAATTGTTAATTTCAATAAAAAATAATTAATTTTGTAAGTAAACGTAATTTATTTAACTAATAGTAAATATTCACTCAAATAAGTTAGAATAATAAAAATATCAATTTAAAAATTATGAAGATAATGAACACATTAAAATATATCTCTCAAATTACAATTTATTTAGTCATACCTATCTTTTTTGTTGTACTAACTGAAAATAGTTATGCACAAGGTTGTAGTGATGCAGGTGTCTGTTCATTAGACATTATGAATTATAATGATAACACTGGTCAAGATACTAATAACAAATCAACTTCTAATAACTTTATAAGGATTGGAGCAAGTTACGGATTAGCAGATTACAAAATTAATGTCCTTCAAAATTATTTGGAATATGGGTATCAAACTACTAATTTTAATTTTAATATTAAGACCAATCTAATGTCTCAAATAGGTAGTGAAGCATCATCTTTTGGCTTAGGTGATATAATATTAAGTGGGCAATATAGAGTATTTGATGAAACTTTTTTTAGTCTTGGAATTAAAGCTCCATTAAATAATTCTAATAGTAAATATGAATATAATTCGAATAATTTTGATTTACCAATGGATTATCAGACAAGTTTGGGTACTTATGACTTAATAGTAGGTTTATCTCATCAAATTGATAATTGGGGATTTTTTACTGCTTACCAAATGCCACTAAAGCAAAATAGTAATGGATTTATTTCAAACACTGAAAATGCAAATCCAATATTCAACAAATTTGATACTACTAATCAATACGAAAGAGCATCTGATTTGATTGCAAGAATAAGTTATAATTATAAAATTGACGCAGACCTCAATATTATTCCAAGTATTTTGCCAATTTATCATCTTCAAAATGACAAATCAATGAAGCTTAATACTGCTGCTCTTCCTTTCAAAGAGTCTTTCGAAGAGATAGAAGGCTCAAAAGGTTTGACACTTAATCTAAATGTGAATTTAAATTATAAATTAAAAGAAGATGTAGTTAGTTTTAATTTAGGATTCCCTGTTTTAGTCAGAAAATCCAGACCTGACGGGCTTACAAGAGCATTTGTTTCAAGTGTTGATTATACTTACAGGTTCTAACTTTACAGGGAAATTTAGCTTATGTTTGGTAGTTCGATTGAGAAAGTAGTGCCGTAATTAAGGTTTGTATTTTTTACATATATTTTCCCATTGTGATAATCTTCAATTATCCTTTTGCAAAGACTCAAACCTAAACCCCAGCCTCGTTTTTTGGTGGTAAACCCAGGATTGAAAATCTGATTTTTGACTTTATTTGTCATACCTCTTCCAGAATCTTCAACGCTAATAATGACACCATTTTCATTTTTACTTGCTATAATAGTAATAGTGCCAGACTTCCTGTCCATAGACTCAGCAGCATTTTTGATTAAATTCTCTAAGACCCAAATAAATAAATCGTTATTAATTTTACTCATTATATTATCTTCGATGTCCGAAACTATCTCAACTCTTCTACCCAAATGTGGTAATCTTTTGGTAAAATATTCTATAGTTTGATAAAGAATTAAATCAATTCTTTCATCTTTTAATTCAGGTAAAGAGCCAATCTTAGAAAATCTATTTGCAATAGTAGATAATCTTCCTAAGTCATTTTGCACTTCTCTGATTGTATTTTCGAACTCTTCGTGGTCATCTTTTGTGTATCTAAGTATTTCTACCCAAGCCATCAGAGACGACAATGGAGTTCCTAACTGGTGTGCTGCTTCTTTTGACATACCAACCCAAACTTTTGTTTCTTCACTCTTCCTCGAGTTACTATACGCCAAATAACCAAAGAAAATAATACCCGACGTTACAATTATAGTAACTATTGGAAAAAATCTCAATATATCAATAAAATTTGAATGTGTATAATACAATTTGAAAAGAACTTTATTATCAGAGTCGATAATAACAATTGGCTTATAATTTTCTTTCATTACATTTATCAATTTCACTAATTTTATTCTTTGCTCTTTGATAGATAATGTATTGCTAATTTTGACATTTAGTGTGTATTGTTCAAATGGATAATTAGGCATATCACTGGCATCAGTCATAATCATAGGGAAGGTGATGTTAGGAGTTATGTTTTCTAACATAAAAACATAGTCTTCAACATTTGCAGTAGGCGAGAGTAAATTTTTGTAAATCTTAGAATAGGTTTGAATAATTCTTTTTTCTTTTTGAATTATATCTGTGATTATAAATTGGGAATAAATGATAACAGAAATTATAATTAATAACGCTATAAAGGATAATGCTACTTTTTTTTGCCAGCTAACCCTTGTGCTATTAAAAGCATTATTTCTTTTATTTAAAATTCCCATTTATTAACTAATTTATATATTGAAGCAAAATAAAATTTGCCGAATTGAGCTTGATTATGATTGAATATGATTGATTTTTGTAATATTATATTAGAAATATTATAAATTAGTATAAACCATCAGTCCCATTTTTGATTAATTCTTTAGCAATTACAAGATGTTGGATTTCTGAAGTACCTTCATAAATTTCAGTAACTTTTGCATCTCTCATCATTCTTTCGACTTGGTATTCTCTTACATATCCATATCCACCATGAATTTGTACAGCTTCTTTTGTTACTTCATTTGCAATAGTCGAAGCAAATAATTTTGCCTCAGAGGATTGTCTATTTACATTCATCCCTTTGTCTTTCATATATGCGGCTTTGTGTACAAGCATTCTGGCAGCAGATATTTTCATTGACATTTGCGCTAATTTTGCTTGAATTAATTGATGTTCACAAATTGGAATTCCCATAGTTTTTCTTTCTTGAGAATACTTTAATGCCAGTTCAAATGCCCCTTGAGCAATTCCAACTGCTTGTGCAGCAATACCAATTCTTCCACCAGTAAGCCCTTTCATTGCAATATAAAACCCTTCGCCAACTTGCCCCAAAAGATTTTCATCTGGAACGAATAAATTTATTAGTCCCAAAGAACAAGTATCACTTGACCTCATTCCCATTTTATCTTCTTTAAGTCCTGGCTCAAGTCCTTTGTTCCCTTTTTCAGCAATAAAACAAGCAATACCTTTGTGTTTTAGTTCTTTATTTGTTTGAGCAAAAATCACGAAAACATCAGCATTTTGAGCAGATGAAATCCAGTTTTTAGTTCCATTCAAAGTCCAACCACCTTCAACTTTTTCGGCTGTTGTATTTTGCTCTCTTGCATCGGATCCAGCTTCCGGTTCACTCAAACAATATGCCCCAAGATATTCACCCAAAGCAAGTTTCGTTAGATATTTTTGCTTTTGATTTTCATCCCCAAAAGTTTCAATTATCCAATTTACCAAAGAATTTTGAACAGATGTAATTATAGCCACACTTGCATCAACTTTACTAATCTCTTCGATTGCCATACAAAAACTGATTGTATCTAATTGGCTTCCACCCCAATCAGAATTAGCCGTCATTCCCATAAATCCCAATTCACCTAATTTTTTTATTATTTCCTTGGGAAAAGCACCTTCAATATCTCTTTGAATTGCACTCGTAGCAATTTCTTCGATTGCAAATTGTTTTGCCGTATCTCTAATTTGAATTTGAATGTCATCATATTCTAAGTCAAACATAAATAATCCCTTATCTTTTTAAATTTATTATTTTTATGTATTTATTAAAATTCAGACGTTTTTGAAAAAATAAAATTTATTAAAAATAAAAAAACTATAAATTTTATTAATTTTAATAACAAATAAAATATAAAATATCCAAATACGATTTTATATGAATAATAAATAATATAATTACTACTTTTCAAAAATATACATTGTTTTTTGTGTATTACGATTTAAGCAATTGAGTTAAGTAATTAAAAAATGAAAAATTGGAGTAATTCAAATGATAAATAATATTTTTAATTTTAAAAAAATATTGACGCTTTTATTTTTAGTAGTATTCACTACTAATATTTCTAATGCAACTGATAACAAAACCGCCAAAGGACCAAAGTTTGAGTTTGTTGGTGGCAATAATTATGATTGGGGTAAAATTAACAAAAATGATGGTCCACTAAAAGCAAAAATCCAAATCAAAAATACTGGAAATGAAGACTTAAAGATACATTCAGTCAAGCCCGCTTGTGGCTGCACAACTGCGCCAATTAGCAAAGATGTTATCAAACCAGGCGAAACAGCCGACATTGACGTTACTTTGAATATATCAAAAGAAAGCGGAAAAGTATCTAAAAGTATTAACATTACTACAAATGACCCAAATAATGACAAAGTTAATTATCTATTAAAATGTGATGTATTTGTTCCACTTACTTTATTTCCCAAAGCATTAAATTTCTCTAATATTGAAGCTGGAAAAGAAGGTGTTGCAAAAATAATTCTAACTAATAATACTGATAGAAAAATAAAAATATTAGATGTAAAAAATGAATTAGGTGACCTTAAACTTAACATTAAATCTGGTACGGTTCTTAATCCAAAAGAAAATTTTGCTATCGAAGCAAAATATCTTACAAAACAAGCTGGTAGTATTAATAGTAAAGTAACTATTATTACTGATAGCGAAGAAGTAGAAATGTCATTTGTTGTTTTGGGTAATATTACAAATAATGTTGCATCTCCATCTGGAAATAAGTAAGTAAAATTGTTTATTCTATTATTTTTATTAATAAAAATGAAATTACCAACAGATAAGTTTATATAAAAAAAGACAAGCATCGCTTGTCTTTTTTTATAATATTAAATTATATTTATTTATTTATCAATTAAGCTTTGGCTGTACTATCGACAAATTTTCTTTGTTTTAGTTCATTATCCAACAAAAACAAACCACCCTTGGAGTCTCCTGCCAATGTAAGTCTGTCCACAATTTCATTAGATGTCGCTTCTTCTTCTACTTGCTCTGTAATAAACCATTGTAACATAATCCAAGTAGCATGATCGCTTTCTTTAAGTGCCATATTTGCCAAATTATTAATTTGACTTGTTATCTTTTGTTCGTGAGTATAAGCACCTTGAAAACAAGCCAAAGGATTCTCCCAGGTAACTTGTGGACTTGGAATCGAACCTATTCTTGGTTGTGAGTTTCTTTGTAATAAATAATCAAAGAACTTAAGAGCGTGAGTCATTTCTTCTTGTGCTTGTATTCTCATCCAATTTGCAAATCCATTAAGATTTATAGTTTGGAAATACGCAGCCATTGATAAATATAAGTTAGAAGAAAACATCTCATTGGAAATCTGTGCATTTATTGCATCTAATAATTCTTCTTTTATCATCTTTTTACCTTTTTATAATGTTTAATAAATTACTATTGAAGTTTCTAATTAATTCCTATTAGACAATAGACACTTCAAAACCACAATTTAGTCTAATAAATGTTAATTTCACTATTAATTTCGCTATCTTCTTTAAAATAAATGTCTATTGCTTTTCTTATAGTATTATATTCAAAACCATTCATTGATAAATTTTGATACAAATATCTTTGTTTTTCAAGACGATTTTCATACCTCAATAATTTTTTTTCTTTTTTACTTATTAATTTCAATATTACTTCAATTTGATTATCCAAATCATTAAGATTTTCATTTGATGAAATTAATTCTTCAATAGTGTGCTTATCAATTCCTTTTACTATAAGTTTACTTTTGATAATTTTTAGACTTTTATTCTGTTTGATAAGATGTTCGATAAATCTTTCTGCAACATATTTATCATTTAAGTAATTATATATATTCAACTTAACAATTATTTTTTCTATTATTGTTGTATCACATTTAATTTTGTTTAATTTTTGCTTAATCTCTTTAGTAGTTTTCAGACCTCTTTCCAAAAATTTTAATGCTTTATCATAAAAAAAATAGAAATCTATTTCTGACTTAATTTCTTGGTACTCTTCGTCTCTAATTTTTTTGAATTTGACTAAATTGTATTTATTTAATAAATCCAAATGAACTATGTCAGTCAAATCATTATCATAATTAACATAATAAAAATTATTAGAGAATCTTTTTTTATTAATATTAATTATTTCCATTTATTTCACATTCTTGATAAAAATTGATTTAACTCTATTCAATAAATTTTTTGAAACTTCCTCAAAATTTGATTCTGCAATTATTCTTACGATTGGTTCGGTGTTAGATTTTCTTAATTGTACCCATTCATAATCAGATAAATAGATTTTAATTCCATCGCCCATTATTATCTTGTCATTCTGGAATTCATTTTGAATTTTTGGTAAAATAATCTCCAAATCTCCTTCAAATGCAATTTTATCTTTTAACATAAAACTACTTCCGATTTTATCAATAATTGTTAGTAAGTTTGATTTTTGAGAGTATAACAAATATAAAATCAACGCCACTCCAACTACCGAATCACGACTATAATGTAATTCTGGCAGAATGACACCACCAGAACCCTCGCCACCAATTACTGCATTTACCTTTTTCATTTCTTCTACAACGTTAATTTCGCCGACTGAAGACCTAAATACCTTAGCATCATATTTGTCTGCTACTTTTTCGACCATTGATGTTGTAGAGCTATTTACAACTATATTTATGGGCAAATTCGTGGATAATTTAAGATATTCCAAAAGCGATAAAGCTGATAATACTATTGTATTTTCTTCTCCAATTGCTACACCATTTTCGGCAATAATTACAAGTCTATCAGCATCTGGGTCAACTGCAATCCCAAGATTAGAATTTGTCTCTTTTACATTATCAATCAATTCAGTCAAGTTTTCTAAAATCGGCTCTGGAGTGTGTGGAAAATTTTGAGTATCATCACAGAATAATCTTATAACTTCTACACCAAATGTTTCTAATAATTTTGGTACAATTATACTTCCAGATGAATTGACTGCATCTACTACAACTTTAAAATTATTTTCTTTAAAATACTTACACATTTCCTCAAAATTACTTTTGATAATCGGTAAACTCAATATTTCATTCAAATGATATTCTAATGCATTAAAATTATTATCATCTAAAACCTTAACAACTTCATTATAATTTTTATGATTTGTCTTCATTTTAGGCAAATATTCAAAACTATAAGTTTTATTATCTACCAAATCCCATAACTTATTATTTTCAATTTGATTAAGGAATACACCATCTTGATTTATAAATTTCAGTCCGTTCCATTGACTTGGATTGTGCGATGCAGTAATTGAGATGCCACCACCAAAACCAAACTTTTCTACAATTAACATAATTGTAGGAGTAGGTGCAATACCTATGTTTTTATATTTCACATTCAAAGATTCACAGGTTGATTCGATTAATTTCTCAATCCATTTCCCTGTTTGTCTTCCATCTCTACCAAAAATAATTCCGTTTTGTCCGTATAAATTACAAAAAGAAATTATATATTCACTTAATTTAGTAAGCACTAAACCGTCGTTTTCTGTTGCTCTTATTCCAGAAATAGATCTAATAAATGCCATTAGTTTGTTTCAAAATAAAATGTTTAAAAAATATAATCGTATATCATAAAAATAACAAAAATAACAAAAATATATAAACTAATTCTAATTTGTTAAATAAGTTAATTTATGAATATTCAATTTAGTTGTAAATTTAATATAAAAATACACATTTGATAAAATAAACAAACAATTTTTTATGCTTAATAACATATTATCCAACAAATACTTACAAATAATATTTCGCCTTTTTATAGGGGGAATGTTTGTAACTATAGCAATTTCAAAAATCTTAACTCCTGAAAAATTTGCAAATGAAATTGGGAATTACAACCTATTGCCCGATTTTAGTATTAATTTAATTGCATTATTTTTGCCTTGGTTAGAATTAACTACAGGAATAATGTTGATATTTGGTTTGAAAATTAGAGAAAATTCTACTTTGATTTTTTCTATGTTATTGGTATTTACCTTAGGTGTATTATCTGCAATGGCAAGGGGATTAGATATAAATTGTGGGTGTTATTCAGAAATTGCACAAAAAAAAGTAGGGTGGGGCAAAATACTCGAAAATACAGGCTTGATTATTTTAACTATTTATATCTTTATCTCAACTTATTTCCAAAAAGATACTTTTATTTTAAGTAATGATGTTGGTGATTCAAATATTGATTCAAACGTTAATTCTGTCAATAATGAAGAAATTATCACAGAATAATTGAAGTTGTTAAATTTCTAACTTTTATCTAATTTACAACTTATGATTACTTTACAAAACTTCAAATTTGGACTCAATTTTATTCTTAGCCCACCTGTTTGCATAGTTTGTAATCAATTTATTGAACTAAAAGTTAAAAATGAGAATAATGAGAAATTTGATAAATATGGGTATTATGACGATAATTTATGCAAAAGTTGTTATCTAAATATACCAATGATTTTTGACTATGATGAGATTAAAATAGATATAAGTCAAAATAAAAGTAAAGACTTAGGATATATTGACGATTACTATAGTCTAGTTGATAGTAATAAAAATAGAGATTATTTTAATTTGGTTTATGAATTAAAGTATCATAAACGTAAAATAATTGCAAAAACAATAGGTCAATTATTAGTACCTTTAGTCGATAAAATACATAAAATTAATCAATATGATTATTTAATTTGTGTCCCAATTCATAATGCAAGAAAAAGAGAACGTGGATTTAATCAATCTGAACTTATTTGTGAAGAGTTGATAAATCATGTTGATATTAAATTAAATTTTGATTTGGTGTTGAGGTCAATGAATAATGTTTCACAAACGAGTTTATCAACCACAGAAAGAATGATAAATATCAAGAATGCCTTCTCTACCAATGAAAAAAATAAAAATAGTATAAATCAAATTGAAGTTAAAAATATTAAAAAAGTTTTATTATTAGATGATGTTCTGACTACTGGCTTTACAGTAAATTCTATAGCAAAAAAAGTTAAAAACTTAGGCATAGAAAAAGTTGATGTTGTAACTTTTATTAGGTCTTAAACAGGTCAAAATTATAATTACTAACTAATGATAGACAATAAAATTAAAATTAAAATATAACTAATTAAAAGAGAATAAAAATTATGAGAATTAATCCTGATAATACCCAAGCAATATTAGTTGATGCACAAGAAAAATTGTTTCATCATATTTATGACTATCAATCATTAGAAATAAATATCAATAAACTATTGCAAGGTTTAATGGTTTTAGATATTCCTTTTTTTGTATCTGAACAATATACAAAAGGTCTTGGTAACACTATGTTAAGTTTTAGAGAAACAATAGACTCTTTATACCAACCTTTAGAAAAAATGGAATTTTCGTGTGTTGATAATATCAATATATTTAATAAAGTAAATGAAATAAATAGAAAAAATATTCTACTTTTTGGTATCGAAACTCACGTTTGTATACTACAAACAGCGATTGATTTCAAAGAAAAAGGATTTCAACCAATTGTAATCGAAGATTGTGTGTCTTCACGAAATATAAATGACAAAAGAATTGCTCTGGAGAGATTAAAAAGTGAAGGAGTAATAATTTCAACAATGGAATCTATTTTATTTGAATTATGTAGAGTTTCGGGTACAGATAGATTCAAGTCTATTTCTAAAATTGTTAAATAAATTGACAACCTAAAAATCTTAATAATCTTACAATTTTACAAATATAACAATTGCCACAAATATTTAAGAAATAATTAATCTATTAGATTAATTATTTCTTATTTTTTTTAATTCGATAAATAACTCTTTTTCTCTCGGTGTCAAATTATTTGGTAATGTAATATTATCTATAACTACAAATAAATTACCCTTAATTTCAGAGTTTTGGTAGTTAGTAAATCCTAATTTGTTTAATTTTAAAATTTTTCCCAAATTTGTCTCTGGTGGAATATTTAGTTTGATTGTACCAGAAAGAGTTTGCAGTTTAAATTCACCACCCAAAATTGAAGTATATAAGTCTAAAGTTGTTTTTTGATATAGGTCATCATTTTTCCTTTCTAAAAGTTCATCTTTTTTATAGAATACTTTTATCAATAAATCACCAGGATTGCCCCCTAATTTACTTTGATAACCTTTTCCACTAACTTTCATCTCAAAATTATCATTTATACCAGGTTTTAATTTAATTTCAATTGTTTGTCCATTCACTTTTAATCTTCTTGAGCAACCTTCATAAGCTTCTTTCCAAGAAATTTCGATTTCTGTTTTAAAGTCTTCGCCTTTAATTGATTGCCTTGTATCACTATATTCTGGCTTTGTGTTTTGATTAGCTCCATAACCAGATTGTTGTTTGTAAGTATTGCCAAAAATCTTTTCAAAAAAATCTGAAACTCCGCCACCAGAAGAGAAATAATCATTTACTGTTTGTTTCTGTTTGCCATTTTGATAATTGTTTTGGTAATTATTTGGGTTGTTGCCTTGATTATTCTGTTTATTTGCGAACCATTCATTCCAATCGAAATCACTATTTTCCCCGCCTTGCTTAGAAAAGTTATTCCAACTTGAGCCTAAATTATCATACTTTTTGCGTTTATCAACATCAGATAATACCTCATTGGCTTCACTAATATCTTTAAATTTTTCCTCAGCTGCTTTATTACCTTGATTTTTGTCTGGATGATATTTTTGAGCTAATTTTCTATAACTTTTTTTGATTTCATCTTGAGTTGAACTTTTGGTAACACCTAATATTTTATAATAATCTTTGAATTCCATAAATTTGTATTGGTAGAGTTTTCTTTTTTTATAATTGAAATATAATTTAAAATGTATTTTTAATGATTTATTGTAAACTGTTTTAAGTAATTATTCAATATAATTGAATATGATTAAAAAATACAAATATTGGACGTTGATAATTATTAAAGATTATAATTATAAAATTAACTAATAATAAATGATATTATTCTTAGAATAAATCGAAATTATTTTAGTCTTATATCAAGATTAAGATATTTTTGACGAAAAAGAAAAAAATCACAGTATTTTATAATTTTACCAAAAACATATTAACAAAAACAATAAAATAAACATAATTAAGTTTAAATATTGTTATTTATAAATTATAAAAAAATAAAAAATATATAAGAAATAAATTAATTTTTATTAATAATTTTAATGCTTAATTAATTGTAGTTTCTTAATAAAAGTTAGTAAATAGGGATTACTTTGGAAGATTATAGTCAAAGAGTAAATGAATTAGAAAGATTAGTAGGTAGACTTAGTAATGATTTGGCAGAAAACTTTTTCCAAACACTTCAAGTATTATCTAGTATAGTAGGTTTTACTGAAAGATTTTATGATGGTAGTCACGCCAAATATGTTTCAGAAAAGTCCTCAGAATTAGCTAGGATATTAGGTCTTGGGAAAGAAGATGTTTTCCAAATTAAAGTAGCTGGTTTACTTCACGATATTGGTAAAGTTGGATTTTATGATTCTGCATTATATAAGTACCCCAATGAAATGAGACCCAATGAATTTAAACAATATTCGCTTCACCCAGAAATTGGAAGACAAATATTAAGTAATCATCATGGGTTTGATAATATTTCAGAAATTATTTTCCAACATCACGAAAGGATTGATGGCTCTGGTTTTCCAATGGGACTTAAGGGCAATCAAGTTCACCCTGGTGCTGCAATTATTGGTGTAGTGGATTATTATCACAATGCAGTATATAAAATAAAAAGAGATAGAGAAGATATTCAAGATTCTAAAGTTATTAATACACAAGCATTTTTGAATAATACCAAAGAAAAATATAGCTCTGCAATGAGTTTCTTACAACAAAAAAAAGGTATCCTGTATGACCGAAAAGTTGTTGACGCATTTATGGCTATCGCAGAAATGGATAGGTCTAAAGTAAATGGAAAAATTGTCCAAAGGTTACCAGTGAATTTAGTTCGACCTGGAATGATGTTTGTAGAAAATTATTACACTTCTTATGGACTTTTGATAGCTTCTAAGGGTGAGTCAGTTAATAAAGAAATGTTGGGTGCACTTGTTAGATTTGCTGAAAATGGTGAAATTCCACATAAAATATTAGTTTTAGCAGATGCTAACGATGCTGGATAGTTTCTTTATGTTAATAAAATTATAAAAAATATAACTAAATACTTTATAATAGCCCAAAATTGCATTGGGCTATTTTTTTTATATTATTTTAAAAATTTAATTTTCAATATTATTATTGATTATTTTATTTAATATGAAATATTCTTTAATTTAAACTTCACAACATTTAGCTTTTTACTTTTTATTTTAAATTATTCAATAAAAACAATATAACTCAATTTATGTACTTCAAAAATTTCATATATTTTATTTATTTGTCTATAATTATCTCAATCTCACTTGTTGCTATATATAGATATGTAAATCCATTATTTACTCCTTTGATGATACTTAGATTATTCGAAGGTGAAGGTATCTCAAAAAGTTGGATAAGTTATGATGAAATGTCCAAGAACTTCCCCAAAGCTTTTATCGGTGGAGAAGACGGAAGATTTATGAGACACAATGGAATTGATTGGAGGGCTGTAAAAGCAGCACAAAGATATAATTCAAGACAAAAGCCAGGTGGTAAAATGAGAGGCGCAAGTACAATCACTATGCAGACTGCCAAAAATACTTTCCTTTGGAATGGTCGTAACTATTTGCGAAAAGGACTCGAAGTTTATTTCACAATTCTAATTGAGCAAATTTGGGGCAAAAAGAGAATAATCGAAGTTTATTGTAATATTGTTGAAATGGGACCAGGTATTTATGGTGTAGAAGCTGCTTCTCAGTCATACTTCGGCAAATCTTGTGTTGATGCAAATAAAACTCAAGCTTCACTTATTGGAGCCGTTTTGCCTAATCCCAGAAGATGGTCGCCAGCAAAACCAACAAATTATATTCTAAGAAGAGCAGCTTGGATAAGAGGTAGAATGGGAGTAGCAGTGCCCAAGGAATAGGATTTTTTTTAATAATTAATAAATAGGAAAAAATGTCAAAATATCAGAAATAATTATTAAAAATATTATTATTAAAATAAAACACCAACTTACCCAATATTATTAAAAATATTATGGCTTCAAGACAAAAATAATATTTTAAAAATTCTTTCGTTACATAAATTAATAATAAAATAAATCAGAGAATATAATGGAAAACAATACAAATACCAACAAAACTTACACTTACGAAGATATTTTGGCACTCTTTGCGGAAACTGATAGAAAAATGAAAGAAAATGATGAAAGATGGGAACGTGAAAGAAAAGAAGATAGACTAATTAGAGCAGAAACAGAGAAAAAATTAAAAGAAGTTGGGAAACAAATTGGTGGATTAAATAATAAATTCGGTGAGTTTACAGAAGATTTATTTATTAATTCATTAGAAAAATTAATGAGTGAAAGGTTCCACCTTCAAGAGTTTCTGCCAAATGCTTATAAAAGAATATTCGGTGTTGGTGAGATAGAAATGGATGCAATGGGTATAGTAAATGGTGAAATTAATTCGGTTTATATAGTTGAAATAAAATCAAAATTTAATAATGAAGCACTTGAGCAATTAGAGAAAATAATGTCAAAAATGAATACTTTTTATCCTGATTTAAAAGATAAAAAGAAAATAGGTTTGATTGCAGTTCCTAATTTAAAAGAAGACCAAAAGCTTAAAATAATGAAAGAAGGGTTTTACCCTGTGAGTTTGAAAGATGATTTAGCAATAGTCAAATCCCCCGATGATTTTATTCCAAAAGTTTTCTGAATAATAAGAAATAATTTAGAAAAATTTACTTCTTAGAGAAATAGTATTCTGATTTTTCATTATTCATTTCTAAATTTTATATCTATGGCAAAAAGCGAAACCCCAATGATGAAACAGTATAACGAGATAAAAGCAAAATATCCCGAAACTGTTTTGTTATTTAGAATGGGAGATTTTTTTGAAACTTTTGGTGATGATGCTGTGATTACTGCCAAAGTATGTGGTATAACACTTACCAAACGTAATAACGGTGCAGCAGGTGATATGGCACTCGCTGGATTCCCACATCATCAACTTGATGTCTATTTGCCCAAATTAGTTAGAGGTGGTTATAGAGTTGCTGTTTGTGAACAATTAGAAGACCCAAAACAAGCCAAAGGTATTGTAAAAAGAGGCGTAGTAGAGGTAGTAACGCCAGGCACTGCAATAAATGAAAAATTATTAAATACCAGCCAAAACAATTATCTATGTACAATTTCTGTTTCAGATAATAATTCTAAAAAATCTGAATCATTAGATAAAATTGGTCTTTGTTTTATTGATATTTCTACTGGGGATTTGCAAGTTGTAGAAATTAATATTAATGACTTAATTGATGTAATAGTTGGATTTAATCCAACAGAAATTCTTATAAGTAAATCTGGATTTAAGGTAATAGAAAATTATTTGGAAAAATTACCTAATTCTCCTTCTATTTCAAAATTAGAAGATTGGATTTTTGATGTAGATTTTGCCTTAGAAAAAATAATTCGAACTTATAAAGTAAATTCACTAAAAGGCTTTGGAATTGAAAATTTAGAAAAGGGTATAATTGCAGTTGGAGCTACAATTTATTATCTGGAAGATAGGGGACAACTAAACTTAAGTCATATCAAAACTCCAAAGTTATTTAATCAAAATAATTTTATGATTTTGGACTATTCAACAAGAAGAAATTTAGAAATTCTATACTCTAATTCCGAAAATCAGAAATTTAGTTTGTATAATGTTTTAGATTTTACCAAAACACCAATGGGGGCAAGACTTCTCAAACATTGGATATCAAAACCACTTTTGGATTTAGAATTAATAAATATAAGGTTAGACGCAGTTGAGTTCTTTGTTTTGGAATTTGACCAAAGGCAATATATTCAAAACTTACTTAACAAAATGAATGATTTGGAGAGATTAGTCTCAAAATTGGGCAGTTTGCGAGTAATACCAAGAGACCTAATTGCCATCAAAAATTCTTTGATTATTATTAAAGAATTGAAATTATTTGAGATAAATAATCCAAAAGTACAGCAAATTATTTCTGAATTGAATGATTTGAGTGAGTTGTCAAATTTATTAGAAATATCACTAAATGATACTGGAAATAACCAAATTGGCTCTGGTTTGGTTTTTTATAGAGGTTATGACCAGCAATTAGACACTTATGTCGAAGCCAAGTTTTCTGGTAAAGATTGGATAAAAAAATACCAAGAAACAGAAAAGCAAAATTCTGGATTATCATCTCTGAAAGTAAGTTATAATGGCGTTTTTGGATATTTTATTGAGATATCTAAGGTACAATCAAAGTCTGCCCCAAGTAATTACGAAAGGAGACAAACACTAACAAACGCTGAAAGATATACAACAAACGAATTAAAAGAAATTGAAAGTAAAATATTTAGTGCAGAGTCCAAAATAAGTGAATTGGAGTCTAAGCTTTTTGAGAACTTGAAAATCGAAGTAAATAAATATATCAAAATAATTCAAAACAATGCCGAATTAATTGCTGAATTAGATTGTTTACTTTCATTTGCAGAAGTATCGCACAGTAATAGTTATACTCGACCAAATCTAACATTAGACAAAATTATTGAAATAAAAAATGGCAGACATCCTGTAGTAGAAAAAAATCTAAAAATTGGGCAATCTTTTGTTCCTAATGATACTATACTCCAAAATGATAATGAACTAATACATATACTTACTGGTCCAAATATGTCTGGAAAGTCATGTTATCTCAGACAAGTTGGTCTAATAACTTTAATGAGCCATATTGGTTGTTTTGTTCCGGCTGAATATTCTAAAATTGGTATAACAGACAGGATATTTACAAGAGTTGGAGCATCGGACAATTTATCGGCTGGCGAAAGTACATTTTTGGTGGAAATGCAAGAAGCTGCAAATATTATTAATAATGCTACCGACAGAAGTCTCGTCCTTCTTGATGAAGTTGGTAGAGGTACGGCAACTTTTGACGGAATTTCGATTGCCTGGTCGATTGTTGAATATATTAATCAAATTATCAAATCCAAAACAATTTTTGCCACACATTATCACGAACTCAATGAATTATCTAATAATTTTGAATACATCAAAAATTATAGAGTTGAGGTGATTGAACACGAAAGTAGTATATTTTTTACTCATAAAGTATTAAAAGGATATTCAGACCACTCTTTTGGGATTCAAGTTGCCAAAATGGCTGGTTTGCCAAATAAACTTACTGATAGAGCAAAAGAAATTCTACTTAATCTTGAGACCAATGAATTGCAAGAACAAGTAAATTTTAATGATAAAGTATCAAAAAAATCAAAATTTAACTACTCGAAATTATCCAAAACAAATTCCAATTCAAATTTAAACTCGCCAGAAGAACAATTGTCAATTTTCACTTTTGTAGATGATGAAATAAGGAAGAAAATTAAGGATATTAATCTGAATGAAATCACACCATTAAAATCATTACAGATATTAGAAGAATTAAAACAGTATATTGAAAAAAATTAATTATAGTATTAATAACAGAATTAATTATCAACAAAATATTAAATAAATTAACTATTAATAAAAATTAATTGCTATTAAATCAAAATTTAATTATATTGTTTTTTAATTATATAATCAATTTAATTATTTGAATTGATAGTCAAATATCAATAAATTATTGAATAGATGATAAATTGATTTAGTCTGTCTAAAATATTGAAAAGTATAAAGATACTAAAAATAATGATTTATTGTAGATAAATAATTACCAGAAATTCAAAAAACTTTCTTGCATTATGTAACTATTTACACTCTATTTTGTCATTCGTTACAAGTAACTGTAATAAAATTAAAAAACAACAATATAAAATTTAATATTTATAAATAAATTAGGGATAGTATGATAAAATATATACAAAGTATTTTTTTGGTAATGATACTTTCATTTAGTTTCGTAAATTCTTCGTTAGCAAATGAAGAATTAATGGAAGCCGGAAAGAAGAAAGTAATCAACGCAATGGTAACCAATCAAAACTCAATGGGACGTTATTTCGTTTTGGCTTTACCTCCAAACGAAAATAGAAATCACCCCGCACAAGTAGCAGCGATATTTGTAGCTGCATCAGAAAGAACAAAAGTAACTCTGATAAGTCCTTTGGGGACTAGAATTACTAAAACATGTGAACCTTACAAAACAGTTGTCTTTTCAAGTTTGGTTGCAGGCGATTTATTTTCTTGGTCAGAAGAGATATGGGATTCTGAGATTATTCAGCCAAGAGCTTGGGCTATAGAATCAGAAAAGCCAATTTCAGTTTATTTGATTAATTCGAAATCAGTTTCTACAGATGGATATTTAGCAATACCAGTTGCAGCTTGGGGTAAAGAATATTATCATTGTGCATTTTGGGATTTTAAAGAATTCGCACAAGTTGATTGGGCTGGTGGATTTATAGTCATGGCATCAGAGGATAATACAAAGGTAGATATAAAATTAGGTGGTAAAGGTAAAGGATTTGCTACAACTAACCAAGGCAGAGAAATTGGAGAAACTATAAAAGTAACTTTAAATAAAGGTGAAACTTATATGGTAATGGGTGATGGTGAAACGCGTGGTGCCTTTGACTTGACTGGTACGCGCATTTTGGCAAACAAGAATATAGGTGTTATTTCCTTCCATAATAGAACGATGATTCCTGTTGCTGTAGTAGATAGTGGGCGTGATCATTTATGTGAGTTTATGCCTCCAGTTCAATCTTGGGGAAAAAAGTATGTTACCGTTGAATTAAAACGTGATAAAGATATGGGTGATTATTTTAGAGCAGTAGCATCTAAAGATAAAACAACAGGTACTGTAAAATGGTATGACAAAAATACAAAACAATTAATATCACAAACACCAATCGAATTGAGAAGAGCTGGAGATTTCGTAGAGTTGTATAATACTTCTGCACAAGCACCACATAATTTCCCTTCTATCAGAGGAACATCTGTTTGGGAATTTGACCAACCAACACTTTTGGTTCAATATTCTTATTCTGCCAATTGGGACAGAGCTGCTGCTTATGACCCTATGATGTTTTTAGTTACAGCAACAGAACAATATACAAAAGCTACTATTTTTCAAACTCCAAGAAATGGTTCGGGAAGTAATGAATATACTTATAATTTATTTAACATTGTTGCAATTGGAGACCCAACTAATACAGAAAATAATAATAGATTATTAGAATCAATAACATTAGATGGAACGAAAGTCTCGGATAGAGAAGCTGGATTTTTATTAAATAATATTCCAAATACTAACCAATATTGGGCTCAAGTTTTAGTAACGCCTGGACCACATTATATAACTAGTGATACTCCTTTTGGGGGTTATATATATGGTTTTGCTTCGTTTGACTCTTATGGTTGGCCCGCAGCAACAGCTTATAAATCTTTGGGTGAAGTAGATACATTACCACCTATACCAGTGCCAGTTGGGGAATGCGGAGTTTATGAAATCCAAACAACTGAATTAAGAAATGGTCCACCTGAAGATGTACCATCGCAAGTAGAAACAGGTGTGGGACAAGAACCAAGATTTTTGGAAGGGATGTATAATTTTGGTACTTTATCTTATGAATTAGATGCACCTTGGGTGCCATACCCAACTAATATTGATTTCAAAACTTTTGTAAAAGTTATTGATAAATATGCTGATGCCTTCGGTAATTTGTATTTTGTAGATGAAGCGGGAAATGATACTACTTTAGCTTTAAGATATGAAGCTGATAGCATTGTGGTTGACCCAAGTTTAATTGATTTTGAAGAAGTTAGAGTTGGTACTAAATCTAATGAACTTATAGTAAAAGTAGAAAGTTACTCTGATAGTGTAATTACAATCAAAGAAATAAAAATGCAAAAAGGTATTGTATTTAATATTGAAAAGTCATTAGATGCTGATGTTAATGGAGTAATTAAATTATTACCGAGAGAAGTAAAAGAAATTACGATCACTTATTCGCCAACACAAGAATTTAAAGATGTTAATCCTCTAAGAATGGATTTAGATAGTTTAGTTATCAAAACAAATTGTTTAGATTTTGCTTGGCCCGTGATTGGTAAAGGTGTAATACCTAAAATTGTTGTTGCAGACTTTAATGCTGGTATCGTTGGTGTAAATCAAAAAAGATGTATTACAACTTCAGTTCAAGGTCTTTCAGTAGAAAATATAGGCTCAATGGACTTAATAGTTACAGGGATTGATATTAACGCTACTCAACAATTACCATTCGTAATGTCTGACCAAGCAACAATTAGTTATCCATTTCCATTTACTGTGAAACCTGGTGAAAAAGTATATTTAAAAGAATTATGTTTCGAACCTCTTGTAATTGATTTGGGACAAGGAAAAATCACGAGATTAGTAACATTTATTAGTAATGCTGGTGGTAATTTGCCAAATGAAAAACCAATATCTAAGTGGGAAGGTACGCCCGTTCAACCGCTTGTTGTTGTAACTGGACTTAATTATCCTAATGTTAGAAGATTATCTATAAATAAAGCTAATGGAGTAGATAACGAAAATAATACTGTTACTGGATTAGTAAGAATTTATAATAGCGGTACACAACCTGTGAATATTAAAGCGGTTAATTTACCTAATAATACTACTCCTCCTAACTTTAGTATTGATTATGCAAATATATCACCGTTTATTGACTTGACTAATCCAATTAATTTTATTACCTTACATCCTCAAGATGCGGCTGGTAATAATTTAGTTAAAGTAATAACTGTTCCAATTACTTATAATCCACAAACAATTGGGGTTCAAAATATTGAAGTAGTTGTTGATTATGAACAAAATGCAAGTATTAGTCAGGCTGGTAATTTAATAACTGGTTCTGCATTCGAACCTATGGTTGAATTAACAAATTACACTTTCCCTAATCCAACTATTGTGAATAGAGATCACTTTGATGCTGATGGAATTACAAAAACAGTAGGATTAGTTGAAATTCAAAATATTACTAATAATAATGTAGAAGCACCTTTAACTATAAGTAAAATTAGTATTGACCCTACGACTAACGTTGGCGATTTTGCATTGATAAATTTGCCAACATTACCTTTGACAATTCAGCCAAATGATAAATTTAATTTGCAATTTAATTTCAGACCAACTGTAATTGGTAATAGAAAAATTATGATATTGGTTGAATCTGATGCCGGACCTTCTAAAGAAGCCACTGGTGGTCAAAGAGATCCTGTTGATTATTCTTATACTGGTACTAATGGAAATGTTGATGGTGTTGGTATTAATATTGGAGCAGGAGTTACGAACTATGATTTTGGAGATGTATTGCTTTGCAATAGTCCAGTTGGTTCAGTATTTTTCTCTAATACATCTGCTACAAATAATTTAAATTTAGTTGTTACTCCAGATTTGTCAACTGATGTTAATAGTTTTGTTGCTTTAGACCCTATTCCAACGGTACTAAAACCAAATGAAACAATTGAAGTTAGATATCAATTTAATCCTGATAAAGTTGGAAATTATTTTGCTAAATTTAGTGTTGATTACGATGATCCTGAAGTGCCTGACGCTGAATATACTTTAATTGCAAATGGTTACAAACATAAAGTAAGTTTTGAATTAAAAGACTTTATAAGTACTGATGGTAAATTTGGTCCTGGTTCATTAGTACCTGGTTATCCAGTAAATATCAAAATTGATGATTCGCCTTTCTCAAATGTAGAATGGACTAATGCTGATATCAAAACTTTCAAAATAGATTTGAGATATAACAAAGATTGGATTTCTGTTATTAAACTAAATAATGTATATGTTATAGATAAAGGTGCTGCACTTACTGGTAACTGGGATTTGGCAGGTGAAGAAAAAGTTGACCCAACTGATCCTAATTTCATTTTATTCACTATAACAGGTGTAAATACAGATGGAACTGGTTTTGTTAACGCAAATGTCAATACTTTTACGCAATTTGTAACCTTAACTATCAAATTGTATTTAGTTGGTAATGGTGAATTTAGACCAGCAATTGATGTAAAAAATTACTCATTTGAAAATGCAAATGGTATAAGAAATAAATGTATTGACGCCGTTGGTGGTGATGCAATAGTATCTTACAACATTTGTGTACAAAACCTTAGAGATGTTACAATAAGTACTACTCAATTTAGTTTTGAAGGTCCAGATGCAAGAATTGTAACTACACCTACAATTGATGTAAGATTCAATGTTGCTTTTGATGCAGAAACTAAATTAGAAGTGATTAATTCGAATGGTGATGTTGTTGGAATTCCTTTTGATGCAAGATTAAAAGCTGGCGTTTACGAAGCGAACATACCAACACAAGAGTTGAATAGTGGTAGTTACTTTATTAGATTCAATTCAGGTCCTTTCAATGAAACTATAAAAATATTATTACAAAAATAAGTTAATCCAAAAATTAACAAGATATTGAATAGTATTGATTCGAGAAAACATACGATTAGGGAAGTATCATAATACTTCCCTAATTTGTTTTTAGTTTTACTTATAAACTATTCAAATTACAATTTACTTTTTATTTAAGATAATTTAAATTTAATTTAAGATAACTTATGTTAAATTGTAACTAAGATAAATATTAAGTGTAGTTATTTATAATTCAAATCCAATTTTTTATCTAAATTACATTTAGTATTGGGGAATATGTTTTTGGAAAAAAATCTCAAAAAATATAATGATATGGAATTAATTACTTTATTAAAAAGTAATAGTTCAATTTCAGACTTTGCATTCAAGGAAATCTATGATAGATATTCTTCGAATGTAAACGCATATTGTATGAGAGTATATAATAACCAAGAATTAGCAGAAGATGTTTTCCAAGAAACATTTATTAGATTTTATCAAAGTATGAAAAAAAAATCTGATGATAACGAAGAAAATATTTTATTGAATTTTAATATACCTGGGTTATTAATTACAATTTCTAGAAATTTTATTTTAAATTTAAAAAGAAAAGAAAAAAAAGAAGTAGTTGTCGAAAGTTTTGATTTTTTTGAACACGATACACAAAATTATGAAAATCAAGAACTTTTGGATTTGATAAAAAAAGCATTAGATACACTAGAATTTGATTATAGAGAAGCTTTTGTAATGAGAGAATACAATGGAATGTCTTATGAAGAGATTGCCAAAATTACTAATATTTCTATTTCTAACGCAAAAGCAAGAGTTTTTAGAGCCAAACAAAAAATTAGAGATATTCTAAAACCATATTTGGTTGACATAAATAAAATTTAAAAATATAAATTTTAATTATTTTATTAACTATTAAAGAATAAAATGGACTATATAGATCATATCTACGAATTTGTAGATGGGACAATAGACCCGATAAAAGAACAGCAACTATTCAATGAGTTGTCTATTAATGAAGTATTAAGAAACGAACTCAAAGAACAAATTACTGTTAGTAATGCTATAAAAAATGATTTTATTGCCTTTAACCCAAGTGCAGATTCTACCTTAAAGATATTTTCTCAATTAGGTATGACCTCAGCTGTTACAACTTCGACTACTATTCTTGGAAATAGCTTAATTAAAAATAAATTGTTGGGATTATTTAGTAACTATTCGCAGTCTATTTATACTTTAATTGGTACAAGTGTATTGGCTACAATTGGTTATTTTATGTTGGAATTTAATGGTAATTCTATTAATTTGACTCAAAACGGCAATAGTCAACCAACTTATAATAGTTCTTCAAATAACTCTTCTAACAATATCCCAAATTCGTATTCATTTAATAATGACAACAAAAATGATGAAAACTTAGGTAAGAACTTAAGTAAAAATGATACAACTTTCAAAACAGAAATAATTTATAAAGATAGAATTATTTATAAAGAAGATGCATCTAAGGTAAAAAATCTTACAAGCGTTTACAAATCAAAAATTAATCAATTAAATCAAAAAATCAAAGATTTAGAAAATAATTTGACTCAAAATTCTAATTCAAGTTCTGATAATCTAAATACAGAGAACACGAACTTAAGTTTAGCAGAAATTATTGAAAAAACTAAAATTGAAACTAAAATTGAAGTTGAAAAACAATATGAAACTTTTTATCACACTATTTATCTTTCTAAAGAAACACCAAATATAGTTGAAGATATTGTTTTTAAAAATGAATTTATAACTACAAAAAGCACAGATATTTTAGTTCCAATGGAGAATATTCAAAGGCATTATGAAAGGTATAACGAAAGTTATTTTGATAAATCTGAACAAATTGGATTAAGCTTGGAAACAAGTTGGGCACAATACTTTTCGACTATAGAAGAAAAAATCAACCCGGCTCAATATCAAAACTTTAACAACTTCAGAGTTGCAGCATTATATAACTTTAATAATGAAATATCTGCGGGATTAGACTTTAGAAGAGAAAACTTTTATCAAGTATATAATTTGATTGATAAAATTGGTGACCCATATATTTATGAACAAAAGCCCAACTTTAATACATTAAGTGCCGTTGTAAGATATAAGCCAAATTTTCTAAAATTTTATAGCTTTAATCCTTTTGCTCAGTTTGGAATTGGTGGAAATGTTGCTGGTGAAGTGGGGCGAATAATGATTGGTTCTGAATATAAAATTGCAAATAATTACAAATTTTTGATGGCTTTTGACTATAATATGTTAAATTTCCATCATAATCAAATTCGCTATACCTCTAATAAATATGGTTTCCACATGGGTATAGGTATTGATATCTAATTTTGAAATAATAAAAAAGAGTTTCGTTTAAGTATTAAACCAGAGTATTTTCAAAAAATAAACAAAATAAAATTGAGACAATTTATAAATAATCTAAATAGGTTAGAGTATTTAAAATTAAATAAGTATTTATTTAATAGATACTTCATTGTCCTTTCATTATTTTTAGCTTTATTTTTAATTGATTCTTGTAGCGATTCACTTGGCTTAGACCCAAACATTAAATCAACTTTACTCAAAGAACAGGGTAATATTGTTAGAGATACTATTTATTTGGTGCCTGGAGCATCAAATGACTCACTATATGTTATTATTATAAGGTACCAAAAAGAAAAAGATTCTTTACAAAAAGTTGTTGACTCAATTAGAAATTTTCAATATCCTAATTTAAATCCAAAAATTGTAAAAGTAGATAGTTTTAAAGTTGAAGAAAATATTTTTTTTATAAATAGTTTAGGACTTGAACAACGAGAAAAATTAAATTGGCATTTTAAGAGAAAAAATTTAGAAATTAGATTAGATACATTGAATAATTGGCCCGTATTTTCGACTAAAATCAATTTTTTAAATGATACAACTAATATAAATAGTCAAATAAATAATTTTGAGAATAGAGAATTTTCGATTAGTTCTTTAAAATTGAATACAAATAAAATTAATATATTACATAATGCTGAATTAACTACTGATATAAGTTTGTCTAATAATTTTGAATTAAATATTAAAGAGTCAAATGGAGATATAATTAAAAATCCTAATTATATTAACAAATTTAGAGTTTGGTTCTCTGAAATGAACATAAATAGACTGACAAAAGATCAAATCACACATTCTTTTGTTTTTAATTTTGAAGCTACTATAAGTGGGTTAAAATCCAAAACTGTATTCAAAGGCAGTTGTTATATTAGCTATTATTAACACAAATTATAAGTTCCTAATTATTGACTTTCTATTTATTATTTTTCTATATAAAAAAGGTTGTTTGCTATTTACTCCCATAAAATACATACAACCTTTTTTGATTTTTGTATTTATTTAAATTATATTTATAGATAAACTTCCAGATTTTATTACACACATATTGATTATAGTTTTATTGTTTTAAAATATATTTTTAATTAATTATTAATAAATTTTGATTTCTTACTTCAATTTATTAAATTACAAAAGTAATAACTGTTTTCAATTTTTAAAACACGAGGTAAATTAATATGAAAATGAATAATATATTAGTCCCAATAGACTTTTCTGATGGATCAAATTTAGCTTTATCAACTGCATTGGATTATGCGAAAACTCTAAATTCCAAAATCCACCTTCTGCATATTATCCAGCCGATTTCATATCCAATTGGTATGGAGATTGCTCATTATAACTTTTCTGATGTAGAAAAAGATATGATAGATACTTCCAGAAAAAATCTAAAAGATTTGATTAAAGATCCAATGTATTCACAAATTAGTTTTGAAATTGTTGTTTTGAATGGTACATCGTCATCTAATTCAATAATTCAATACTCAATCGAAAATAATATTGACATGATCTGTATTGCTACCCACGGTAGTAGTGGGCTTGAACACTTTTTGTTTGGAAGTACTACCGAAAAAGTACTAAGAAAAGCAGAATGTCCAGTACTTGTTGTCCGTAAAAAATAAAACTTTGAAAAGTAACAGTTAGAAAAATAACAGTTAGAGAAATAATAGTTAGAGAAATAAAAAATTCAAAAAGTGGTTATAATATTTTGTCAGAAATTTTATATTTAAATAATAAATTTCCGAAAATTAATCAAATCATAATTAGATTATAATACAATAGTATTTCAAGTGTCTTGAAATACTATTATATTTTTATTGGCAAAAATTTATTTAAAATCTAAAATTAATTGTTGAATGAATTCAAATAAACATATTCTGTATTTTAATGATATTATAATATATGATAATACTTATGTAAAGTCAAAATTAAAGTCAAAATTAAGTATAATCATTGTTTTGCTTGCTGTTTTTTTAATTACTACAACTAATGCAAAATCAGATAATTTCATTAACTATGAAATTATGACTTATCAATATGATGAACTATACTCAAAGGTAGAATTAAATTATTATTTTCTAAATAAGATAATTGATTATAATATTACTTATAGTGATAGTATATCTGGAAGCGTTACATTTGTACTCAATCTCAAAGCTCAGAATACTGATTTGCCATTGATTACAGAAAAATGGAACTATAATAGTATAGTCGCCAAAAGTGAATTCAAAAAAGAAATTAGTCTCTTCGGACAAAGATTATTGGCAGTTTTGCCTAATACTTATGATTGTAGTTTAAGTTTGATAAATCCAATAGATTCAACAGTAATTTATAAAAATGATTTTGAGTTAATTGTTCCTAATTTTTACGAAAAGTTCTCTGTTAGTGATATACAAATACCTTATTTGATAGAGATTTCTAAAAATAATGAAAAAATCTACCCTGATATATTTCTGAAAAATAGCTTTTATATTGTTCCTAATCCTACAAATGAAATTACCTCAAATTCTCCAAAACTTTATTTATATTATGAAATTTATAATTCAAAGACTTTTGCTCCCAATGGTCTAAAAATAGATTATATAATTTTGGATGCAACAAAAAGGGAAGTCGAGAGATATTCAAAAATAAAAGCATCATATTCAGATGCAATGGTCGAGATTTTGGATATGCCGTTGAGTGATGTTGCAACTGGTATATATTATGTTAAAATTATTATTAATTCTAATGATAATGATATATCGTTAGAAAAAACTAATAAATTTTACTTAATTAATCCAGATTTGCCGCCAGACATCAATGCACAATTTTCAGAAAGTTTAACTTTTGAAGAAAGTTCTTTTTCATCAATGGATGAAGAAATGACAAAAACAGAATTTGAAAAAATATATATCATTTTAGATGAGTATGAAAAAGAGGAATATCAACTTTTGACTGATAATAAAGCAAAACAACGCGCTTTATTCAAGTACTGGTTGATAAGAGACACCAAACAAGATACAAAGGTCAATGAAAAAAGAATTGAATATGACAAACGAATTAGCTTTGCTGAAACATATTTTCTGCAAGGTATAATGCTTGGTTGGAAAACGGAAAGAGGGAGAACATTATTGAAATACGGTTTCCCAACTCAAAGAAATCTCCATCCACAAAGAGATAATAAAGCTGCAGCAGAAGAGTGGTTTTATGCTGAGATAAGAGGTGGTGTTTATTTTTATTTTGTCGATAGATTATTTAACGGAAATTTTGTACTTGCTCATTCTACTATGATTAATGAAGTATATAATCCATATTGGTTCCAAGATTATAATCCTGCTATTGAAAGTGATGGAAGCGACAGATTTAAAATTGATCAGAGATTCCAACAAGGAAGATAATAGGTAAAGCTTAAAAAGTAATTAATATTTAAAAACAATTATAAATAATATTGATAGAGAAAAATTGCTAAACTTTTTATTAAAACATATCCTTAATTTAATCAATAAATTAAGTCAAAAAAATGTAGTCCTTTATGGGAAAATGTTTGGTAAGATGTTATACTATATTGGACCTAAAAGAAGAAGTATTACTTTTAATAATATCAAAGAAAGTCTAAAGTTAAACGATTCTGAAACAACCAAAATCACCAAAGAATCTTATCAAAATCTTGGTATTACTCTTTTTGAAATGATAAAGTTAAGAACTTACACTGATAATCAAATAAAAGAATTAGTCAAATTTTCAAATATAGAATTGGTGGAAGAATTATTATCCAAAGGTAGAGGATTAATAATGATGACCGGACATTATGGGAATTGGGAACTCTTAGCTTATTCTACTGGTCTATTTACTCAAAAGCAAATTAATGCAATAGTCAAAAATCAAAAGAATTTATTATTTGACAAATTTATTATTCAAAATAGAGAAAAATCTGGCAATAAAATGATAAGTGCTGGGAATGCAGCTCGAGAAATTATAAATATTATAAAAAACAAAGGAATTGTTGCCCTTATAGTTGACCAAAGTGCTGACCCAAATAAAGATGTATTTGTTGATTTCCTTGGAAGAAAGGCTGCTACTTATGAAACTCCCGCATCGCTTGCACTCAAATTTAATATCCCAATTTTGATGGCATACGCTGTTAGACAAAAAAACAATACCTATTTAGCTCATTTTACTGAGTTAGACCATAGTGACTTAAGTTACAACAAAAAAGATGTAATTGAATTAACACAGAGACACGTCAAACATCTTGAAAATCAAATATTGGAAATCCCTGGGCAGTGGGCTTGGCAACATCGTCGTTGGAAACATTAAATTAATTTTATAGTTTTAATTTTATAATCTTAAATCACATAACCTTAAATTACTTTAAATTGGTACTGAATGAATATAGAGGGAATGATTACAAAAACAAATGATAAAAATTTAAAGTCCATATTAGATTTTGATCATTTTGTAATTATCCAAACTGCCTTTCTTGGTGATACTACGCTTACATTTTACCTTTGTCAATTTATCAAAAATTACTTCAAAAAACATAACAAAGAATGTAAAATTACTTTTGTTACAATTCCCACTTGGTATGATTTGGTAAAAGAAGTTACGTCAATTGATAATATTTTACTTTACGATAAAAAAAATAAACACAAATCTATTTTATCCACTCTCCAAATCGCTAAAGAAATAAATAATCTCAAGCCAGACTGTATAATTTCTCCACATAAATCTACCAGAACATCTGTATTAGTCAAATTTATTAATGCTAAATATAAAATTGGTTTTGATATTGCTAATTTAAGTTTTGTCTATAATTATAAATCTATTCATCAAAAAAATAACCACGAAATTGTAAGGATACTAAGTTTGTTGAATGGATTTAGAGAATTTGCAAATATGAAATTTAATAATGAATATTTGGCTACAGTAAGTAAAGTAGATATTTTAGATAAAGCAGATAATGAAGATTTAAAAAGAGTTACTCGAGACGAAAATAATGTTAAAGAAATAAGTAATTTTATTTCAAATGGTTTAACGAATAATGAATTTATAATTATAGCCCCAGGTTCAGTTTGGGCAACCAAAAAATGGAATTCGAAATATTACGCAGAATTAATTTCATTAATAATTAGTAAATATCCGAAATTTAAAATAATTATAACAGGTGGTATAGCGGATATTGATACCTCAAATGAAATTATGTCTCATTTGAAAAACATAAATAATGTAATATTTGATAATCCAATGATTGAAAAAAATAATATTTTCGATTTGACTAATAAAACCTCTTTGGATTTATCTCTTTTTTTATTCTCAAAATCAATTTTAACTATTACAAATGATAGTGCTCCAACTCATCTTTCGGAATTAGTGAACAAAAATGTTCTGACAATTTATGGTCCTACTTCACCAAAATTTGGATTTTCACCGAGATTAATTAATTCTGCTTATATTCAATTAGAAAATTTAGATTGTAAACCTTGCCATATTCACGGAAAAAATGTTTGTCCGATAGGAACCCACATCTGTATGAATTTATTGAAACCTGATGTAGTATTTGAAAAAGTGAATGAACTTTTGGCAAATATATTAGAAAAAGATTAAAATGTTAATTAAATTTCTAAATTTAGGATTGAAATTTTATTTAAAAGTTGTTTAGTGTTTTAATCTTTTGTATTTTCGTTGTATTCTAATTACAATTTTCTAAAAAATCTATTGCATTAGTTGAATTGGTCAGAATTTATAAAATTTTAATCAATAATTCAAAAAATGTCAATAAATAAAGTTGAAAAAATACTTAAGTGTGATTGTCTATTTTTGTTTTAATAAATCTAATTTATTTTGCATAAATTAACAAAACAAAACACGAAAAAATAAAATTGTAAATATAGAAGTAATTAAAATTGTAATAAATAAAGATAATTTAAATTAAAACTTATGGCTGAATTAATAAAATTAGTTCCATTGTTACCTTTGTTAGGTTTTACCTTCCTTGGACTTTTTGGCAGTAAAATAAAAAAAGAAGGCTTAATTGGTGCAATAGCAACAAGTACAGTTTTAGCTTCATTTATAATTACGTTTTTTATATTTTTGGATATACTTAATCATCCATTGGAAAGACCAGTTATTGTAAATTTATTTAATTGGATATCTGCAGGTGATTTCAGTGTTAATGTATCTTACCAAGTCGATCAATTATCAATATTATTTACAATGATAATAACTGGTATCGGCTCGCTTATTCATATTTACTCAATCGGTTATATGCACGGCGATAAAGGATTTTTTAGATTTTTCGCCTATCTGAATTTATTTATTTTTATGATGTTAAATTTAGTGCTTTCAAGTAATTTATTACTTACTTTTTTTGGTTGGGAAGGTGTTGGATTAGCTTCTTATCTATTGATAGGATTTTGGTATGACCAAAAATTCCCAGGTTATAGAATTACTTGGACTGGACACGCTGCCAATAAAGCATTTATAGTAAATAGAGTTGGTGATTTTGGATTTTTGATTGCAACGTTTTTGGTATTTGTTACTTTTGGAACATTAGAATATCAAGAAATAATAGATATAGCAGTTGCTAATTCGACTACTTTTATGAATAGCGGAATTATATTTGCAATTACTATGTTAATGTTTTTGGGTGCGACGGGTAAGTCAGCACAAATTCCACTTGCAGGCTGGTTGCCAGATGCGATGGCTGGACCAACCCCAGTATCAGCTCTAATTCATGCTGCGACTATGGTAACGGCTGGTATTTATTTAATTGCACGTAATTCAGTATTGTTTGCATTATCACCAGAAACTTTATCTATAGTTGCTGTAGTAGGTGTTGCAACTGCTTTTCTTGCTGCAACAATTGGCATAGTTCAAAATGATATCAAAAAAGTTTTAGCATATTCTACAGTAAGTCAGTTGGGATTTATGTTTGCCGCACTCGGCGTTGGTGCTTATACTGCTGCTGTTTTTCACGTTATGACTCACGCATTTTTTAAAGGTTTGTTATTCTTAGGTGCAGGTTCGGTAATTCACGGAATGCACCACCAACAAGACATTAAAAAAATGGGTGGTCTTAAAGCATATATGCCAACAACATATAAAACATTTTTTGTTGCAACTTTAGCAATTTCTGGTATTCCATTTTTTAGTGGATTCTTTTCAAAAGATGAAATCTTATGGTTATCTTTCTCACAAGGTAATCCAATTATGTGGCTGTTTTTAGTATTGGCTGCTTTTTGTACTGCTTTTTATATGTTCAGATTACTTTATCTTACATTTGAAGGTAAAGAAAGATTTAATACTCACAAAGTACACCCCCATGAGTCTCCTAAAACTATGACTATTCCATTAATCATATTAGCAGTTTTGTCTGCTTTTGGTGGATTATTGGGAGTTCCTTATGCACTTGGTGGAAATACTTTTCCAAATGCACTTGAACATTATTTAGAGCCAATATTCAAAAATGCAAATCAAATAATGGGGCGTTCTGGAGCTCACTCAATTCATTTAGAAGAATATATTTTAATGGCATTCTCTACTTTAGTAGCAATTGGAGCAATTTTATTAGCTAAAAAATATTATAGCGATGAAAACTGGACTGCACCAAGAAAAATAGTTCATAATATGAAAACTATGTATAAAATTCTTGTTCACAAGTGGTATCTTGACGAAATTTATTATAAAGTTTTTGTAGACCCATTATTTGCTGCATCAGAATCATTATTATGGAAAATTACTGATACAAATATTATCGATGGTCTTGTAAATGGTACAGCGAAACTTATTTTTTCTATTGGTGATAAAATCAAAAAAATACAATCGGGTTTAGTACAAAATTATGCTCTAATGATGATGGTAGGTATAGTTTGTATTCTAGGATATATGATTTTAAAATAATT
>Ga0105051_10001389_pt1 | contig 33110 bp, 30 predicted proteins | sample FRY02_FD_78383 | JGI IMG/M metagenome (GOLD analysis project Ga0105051, IMG submission 78383) | Freshwater microbial communities from Lake Fryxell liftoff mats and glacier meltwater in Antarctica - FRY-02 (megahit assembly) | ecosystem: Environmental > Aquatic > Freshwater > Ice > Glacier... | reverse complement strand
GGAGGAATTCATGGAATCACAGCTAGTACTAGTGGTTGATGATGAGGAAGCGGTGTGCGACATTATTGTTGACGCGTTGCACCTCGCCAATTACCGCACCCTGCGCGCGGGCGATGGCGCAACAGCGCTGACGCTGATGCGTGAACAACAGCCCGATCTTGTGATTCTCGATGTGAACATGCCGCGAATGACCGGGTTCGAAGTTCTCGAGCGGATGCGAAAGACGGGGATAATGACCCCGATCATTTTATTGACTGCCTGACACTCGCGTGAAGACACCGTCACAGGTTTTCGCTTAGGTGCCGACGACTATGTTAAAAAGCCGTTCGGGCTAGAGGAACTTCTCCTGCGCGTATCCGCTGTTTTGAAGCGAACGTCTGGGCCAGACGTCGAGGCGGTTATGCGGTGTGGAAAGGTCGTAATGAACCTCGATACATATCAGGTGACACTCGGCGATGAACCGATTGAACTCTCGCCGACCGAATTCCGTCTTCTGCGTTATTTAATGGAGAACAAGAATCGTGTCCTAAGCAAGCAGCAGATACTTGATGCGGTTTGGGGTATCGACTTCGAATCGAGCACGACGGTCGTTGAGACATTCGTGTCGTACCTGCGTAAGAAACTTAGCCATGACGATGAGCAGTATTTAATTACGGTTCGCGGGATCGGATTCAAGATAATGGACCCAAAGAAGAATGCATGAAGTTACGGACCCGATTAGTTGCCACGCTTGGTATTGCCCTCGTTGTTAGCGGTGTAGTCATTGGCGGCGCGACGTCATGGCTTTCACGCGCAGATGAGATCCGCAGGATCGATGCCGTGCTTGGTGGCATCACCCAGCGCATCGCTGCAGACCCGAGCAAAGATGTGGAAACGCTGCTTGCAAGCACCGAAACTTCGCCGTTCTCGCTCATCGGTCAGATCTTCTTCACCGACGCCGACCCGTTTTCAGTTGTGGAGGGTCACGACGGCGACAAGGTGTTGAAGATGCCAATGCTTTCGGTCGCAACGGTTAGCAGGGCCGTTGCAAAACCAATCACGATTGATGGCTCACAATCTCTGCGAATTCGTGCGACATCAACCGCCGAGGGTCAGTGGATCGTTGTAGGAACATCGCTGAGTGTCGTGAATTCACAGTTCGTTGGGTCTGTGTTGCAGAGCCTGTTGGTTTTGATTGGTATCACATTGCTCACATCGCTCCTGATCTGGTTTGTACTACGTCGCGAATTGCGTCCGATCACCGAAATCACCGTGAGCGCAATTGCCATCGCGGGTGGAGACCTTGAAGTGGAACTACCAGAATCAGCGCGCACTAACGAAGTCGGCGATCTCACCTCTGCACTGCGGGCGATGACCAATAAATTGCAGGAGGCCGTAGCTATTACGGCGCTGTCCGAACAGCGAATGCGCGAATTTCTCGGTGATGCATCCCATGAGTTGCGAACACCTTTGACCGTTGTCCGCGGGTATGTAGACATTTTGTTTAGTGGGCGCGAGCTATCCGACGAACAACGCGATCGAGCCATGCGGCGCCTGGTTTCCGAGAGTAAACGGATGGATGCCATTATCAGTGACCTGCTACTACTTGCTGAACTGGGCGAAGTAGACGTGAGGCTCACTGACGAAGTTGATTTCTCCCAGATCGTTACCGATCACTTCGCCGATCTAGGAATGCACCAGCCAGAGAGAAAGATCACCTTCGACGTTGAACCGTCCGTCGTCTTGACCGGCAACGCCGAACTACTGGAGCGGCTCGTGGCCAACATCAAGGCCAATATATTGCGACACACCGAACCGAATGTTGAGGTCCGCGCATCTCTTGCCCGCCGCGGCGACAGTATCGTGCTCGAAGTTGCAGACGCGGGCCCCGGACTTGCACAATCGATGTACCAGTGGTCAACAACCACGTTTCAGCGGTTCGATCATTCTCGGTCACGCGACGGTGGGGGATTCGGTCTCGGGATGAGCATCATTGCCTCGATCGTGCAGCGACACTCCGGCACTCTCGAGATGTCACCAAGCCCATTGGGCGGACTCCTAACTCGTGTTGTGTTACCGACACGACAACAACATTCTCCTCCCCATAAAGTTGCACTTGGTATTTGGGCTCAAGGTGTATAATTTTGGATGGAGGTAGCTATGACCCGACAATTTGATGTTGTTGTTGAACGCGATTCCGAGGGCTACTTTGTGGGCACGGTGCCGGCGCTTCCCGGGTGCCATACTCAAGCCCAATCCCTTGACGAGCTGATGTTTCGTGTCCGTGAGGCCATCGAACTTTGCCTTGAAGTTCAGGGAGAGTCGGTTGAAAATCTTGATTTTGTTGGGATTCAGCGGGTGACAGTCGAGGCATGACCGCTCTGCCGAGCATCACCGGCAAAGATCTTATTGCGGTATTGAAAAAGGCTGGGTTCCAAGTCATGCGCGTGAAGGGAAGTCATCATTTCCTGCGGCGCGAGGACGGACGGACAACTGTGGTGCCAGTTCACTCGGGCGAGACGATCGGTCCGGGGCTTTTTTCCAAGATTCTTCGCGACTGTGATCTCACTCGCGAAGAATTTCAGAAATTCTTGTAGCAACAAACCCGTATCGTTACTAAAAAGAATGAAAAAGGGTGATTTATGAATGAGAAAATTTCCAAATCGGATAAAGACTGGGAGGCTATGTTGACGCCTCAGGAGTACCACATAACCAGGCAGAAAGGTACTGAACGTGCTTTCACTGGCGAGTATTGGCAAGCCACTGGAAAAGAAGGAACGTATCTATGTCGTTGCTGTGGCGAGGAGCTTTTTAAGTCTGAAACAAAATTTGATTCGGGATGTGGCTGGCCGAGTTTTTACCAGCCGATAGAAGATGAAAAGATAGAAGAAATTACGGATGACTCGATGGGGATGAGACGTATCGAAGTGACATGTTCAAAATGTGACGCCCATCTTGGTCATGTGTTTCCTGATGGACCAAACCCCACGGGACTGCGTTATTGCATCAACTCGGCATCGATTCGTTTTGATGATAAAAATTCTGAGATTCCCCACACCGAAACAGGCAAGTAGCCTTATATACAGATGGTGTTAGATGTGTCGGCGAATTTCGCTACACATTTCGCACCATCCCCCGCCTTCGTAGCTCAGTGGATAGAGCAACGGTTTCCTAAACCGCAGGTCGCATGTTCGATTCATGCCGAGGGCGCCAAGATTTTGCATCGTGAGATCATCTTTGAACGCGTAGATGAAATAGGCTGACTTCGATGAGCGCACCTTGTATCGGAGTTATTGGTGGCGGGCAACTTGCACGGATGATGCAGCCTGCAGCAATAAATCTGGGCATTCACTTGCGTTTGCTTGCATCAGCACCGAGCGATTGTGCCGCACAAGTTATTCCTGACACGCACATTGGTGATGCTGATGATTGGAATGCGGTTGAGTCATTTGCCAACGGCTGCGATGTTGTCACATTTGACCATGAACATGTTCCATCTGAAATACTTCAGCGCCTCGTTGACTCTGGCATCAAGGTACGGCCAGGGCCACACGCGCTGACATTTGCTCAGGACAAACTTGCGATGCGTCATGCGCTCACCAATATGGGAATACCGTGCCCAGAGTGGTGCGAAATAACATCGATATCTGAAATCAGTGGATGTGCACAACGTATGGGTTGGCCGCTGATTATTAAAACAGCAAGCGGGGGATACGACGGTAAGGGAGTGTGGGTTGTTCACGATGTTGCACAAGCAACTGACATCGTCACTAAAATTCTGGCAAGTGGCAATCGAGTTTTGGCAGAAGTGCACGTGCCATTTACGCGCGAACTCTCAGCGCAGATTGTTCGTAATCCGAGTGGTGAATATGTTGTTTATCCGGTGGTGCAATCAACTCAATTGGATGGAATTTGCCACGAGGTCATTGCTCCTTGTCCAGATTTAAGCAACGAACGAAGCGCACAAGCACAAGAAATTGCGATCAAGATTGCTGTAGAGCTTGATGTAACTGGAATGCTTGCTGTTGAGTTGTTTGACACTGGTGCCCAGATTCTTGTAAATGAACTAGCGATGCGGCCACACAACTCTGGTCACTGGTCGATGGATGGCGCGATCACAAGCCAGTTTGAAAATCATCTGCGCGCCGTGTTGGATTGGCCTCTTGGTTCAGCAACACCAACAGGCCCGTCTACGGTGATGGTCAATTTGTTGAGCAATCAGGAACGTAATCTCCACGAACGGATTAGTCATATTTTGAAGCGTGATCCTGAGATTAAGGTTCATTTGTATGGCAAGGAATCACGCCTTGGTCGAAAGATTGGTCATGTCAATGTCTCGGGTGACAACATCGAAGAGTTACGCGAACGAGCCCATAGTGCGGCTAAATATTTAACAGGAGAAATTGATGAGTAAGTCGCCGTTAGTAGGAGTGATTATGGGCAGCGACTCCGATTGGGAGACGATGCGCTCAGCCGTCGACGTTCTCGGCGAACTTGGTATTGCCTGTGATACCAGTGTTGTCTCTGCTCACCGCATGCCAGATGAAATGGTGGTTTACGCTAAAAATGCTGTTGGCTCGGGATTGAAAGTCATTATCGCTGGTGCTGGCGGTGCGGCACATTTGCCTGGCATGGTGGCGTCACTAACAACACTTCCTGTCATCGGTGTGCCGGTTGCTCTTGAACATCTTGATGGGCTCGATTCACTTTTGTCTATTGTGCAAATGCCAGCAGGAGTTCCTGTTGCCACAGTTGGTATTGGCAACGCCCGAAATGCTGGTCTACTTGCTGCTCGCATTATCGCAAGTGGTGATGGTGAATTCGCTGCACATATCAGAGTCTTGCTTGCCCAGTTTGCAGTCGACCTCAACCAGACAGCGCAGAGCAAAGGTGCAGCGCTAAAAGAAATGCTGCGCAATATTTCTCCAGATCAGGTTGACCAATGAGCAACTCTGAATTTTCGTTTGATCACATCTCTCGGCGTCAAGCAATCAAACTTCTCGGTGGAGGAGCTGGGCTTGCATTACTTGCAGGTTGTGGTCCGTTCGACAAAAAATCAGTCAGTACAACGTCTATTCCTGCTTATGGTGGTGGCGCTTTTGTCTCACCCACAGAAATAGTTAGCACTAACGGTGTAATGAGCGTTGACCTAACGGCTGCTGAAACCATGTTGCCGTGGGAAGGTGGGCAACGCTTTGCTCTTACCTATAACGGTGGAGTTCATGGACCCACGTTGCGTGCCCGGCCTGGTGACACCATCGCGGTTAGTTTCACAAACAACTTGAGTGAGCCGACGAATATTCACACTCACGGACTTCATGTTTCACCAAACGGTGCAAGTGACAACGCCTTTCGAACGATTGATCCAGGCGACACACAGAATTATCTATTCGAGATCCCAGCCACTCACCCCAGTGGCACATTCTGGTACCACCCTCATCTCCACGGATTGTCGGCGCCTCAACTCGCTGGTGGCCTCGCTGGTGTCCTTATTATTGAAGACGCTATTGATGACACCGCTGATTTCAAGGCCATGAACGAACGAGTCATCGTTCTCTCCGATCCACCTATCGGCACTAACAGCAGCATTCTGAATGTTTCAGAAGCCGTCAAACAGGAGGGTCGGGAAGGTGGCGCAACTCTCGTCAATGGCGTGAGTCAACCAAAGTTGACAGGCAAAGTTGGTGTAACGGAACGCTGGCGCATTGTCAATGCGAGTACATCTCGCTATCACGTGCTCAGCATTACTGGTGCCGATATGCATCACATTGCAAACGGCCAAGAACGATTTTCTTCTCCCGTACAGCGCACGGATATTTTGTTGACGCCTGGTCAGCGTGCCGAAGTTCTCATTCCTACAGGATCGGCTGGCACGATCACACTGAATTCCACCACACATAACCGAGGCATGATGATGGGCGACATGGGTGGCGACATGGATCACGGTGACGGTGGCGACATGATGGGAGGCAGTTCTGATTACATCGAAAAGACCACCACACTTCTCTCGCTTGAGGTTCAGGGGTCCAACTCCAATGTGCGCGCACTGCCGTTGGTCATCAATCCGTCACCCACCAGTGTGCCAAACACGATTGACAAGACACGCCAGATTTCCTTTGGTGCTATGTCAATGGGCAATGGGGAGTTTGTGATTGACGGAAAATTCTTTAAACACGATCGCGTTGATGCCACGGCACAATTAGGCACAACCGAGGATTGGGTCATCAAAAATAATTCGATGATGCCGCACCCGTTTCATATTCACGTGTGGCCATTCGCGGTGATCTCTCGCAGTGATGGCTCTGCCCCAGATGAGGGATGGCGTGACACCGTGAATATTCCAACGGGTCAATCAGTCACTATTCGAATTCCTGTCGAAAACTATGGTGGAAAAACCGTGTACCACTGCCACATCCTTGATCATGAAGACCTAGGGATGATGGGAATCATTGACGTTAAATCTGCTTAATGAATTGTCCCGAGTAAGGTCGTTGGCGTGTCGCAACGTGTCGAAGAACTGCTCAATCAACTCACTCTTGAAGAGCAAGTGTCGCTTCTTGCTGGACGTAACATTTGGCATACGGAGCCAATAGCCAGGCTTGGTATTGAACGAATGAAGGTGAGCGACGGGCCTGCAGGTGTGCGTGGTGCTCGGTTTGATGGACCGGCGTCGATGAATGTGCCCTGCAGTACAGCGATTGCTGCGTCGTGGGATCGCGGTTTACAACGCGAAATTGGTGAATTGTTGGGACGCGAAATGGTGGCAAAAGGTGCGCGTGTGCATTTGGCCCCCACGGTGAATTTGCATCGCACTCCGGTTGGTGGCCGCAACTTTGAATGTATGAGCGAAGACCCGTACCTCACTGCAATGACAGCCGTTGAATATGTCAAGGGTGTGCAATCGAATGGTGTTGCAAGTTGCATTAAACATTTTGTTGGCAACGACACTGAGTTTGAGCGGATGACTATTGATTCTCAAATTGATGAACGCACATTGCGGGAGATGTATTTGGTGCCATTTGAACGAGCAGTGCTTGATGCAGATGTGATGTCGGTGATGACTAGCTACAACAAAATTAACGGTCCGTATGCTGCAGACTCTGAATGGTTGCTTGCCGATGTACTGCGCGGTGAGTGGGGTTTTGATGGTTTGGTCATCAGCGATTGGTTCGGGTTGCACTCAACTGTTGAAGCAGCGAATGCTGGATTAGATCTTGAAATGCCAGGGCCGACATTGCATCGAGGTCAGAAACTGATCGACGCAGTAGAAGCAGGTGAAGTTTCGCCCGGAACCATTCGTGCCAGGGCTCGTAATGTGCTGAATGCCATGGAGCGAACTGGGGGACTTGATGTGCCTCCAGCAGCAGAGATTTCACGAGATGACGCCGATGACATTGCTATTTTGCGTCGAGCTTCATCTAGCAGCATGGTGCTGTTACGTAACAAAGAAAATGCATTGCCATTGAAACCTTCGGAGTTGAAGTCGATTGCGGTCATTGGACCAAATGCTGCAAGGGGAATGGTGATGGGTGGTGGAAGCGCACATGTGACTCCAACACGATGGTCGCACCCACTTGATGCAATCGAATCACGCCTCGGATCACTTGTGAAGATCGAGCATGCCCCAGGGTGCAACATCAATAAAAAACTACCGGAACTTGATCCGCGCTTGCTACAAAATATTGTTCTCGATTTTTATCCCAATGCGTCGCTGCTTGATGATCCAATGGCTATTCCTGCACAGTCGGGAACAACTGGTTCGTTTCGCATCTTTTGGTTCCTCGATCCACTCGGCAGACGCACTAGCAACGTTGGATTCGGTGCGCGATTCACCATGGACTTCACCCCAGACATCACTGGTGACTGGAAATTTGGCGTTGAATCGGTGGCTGGTACTCGCATGTTGTTTGATGGTGTTGTTGTTCTTGATAACGCCGACGAACCAGCAGGCGGTTCATTTTTTGGCGTGGGCAAACTGGAACAAATAGTGGAAGTGGCAATGGACGCCAACCGCACATACAAAATGGTTGTCGAAGTACGACATGCTCCTAAATCTGGCAATGTCAATGGGATCAACATTGGGGCGATGGCGCCGATTATTGGTGATCAGATCGCAACCGCGATTGACATCGCAGCGAAATGTGATGTCTCTGTTGTTGTCGTTGGAACGAACGATGATTGGGAAAGCGAAGGCTGGGATCGTACCGATCTTGCATTGCCCGGTGAACAAGATCGACTCATTTCAGAAGTGGCGCGTGTGAGCAAACGCACAGTGGTTGTAGTGAACGCGGGTTCGCCGGTCTCGATGCCGTGGCTCGATGAAGTAGATGCAGTTGTTTATGCGTGGTTCCCTGGCCAAGAGATGGGCGACGCATTGGTTGATTTATTAATAGGCGATGTTGAACCCTCTGGTCGATTGCCTGTGACATTTCCGCGCAGGCTACAAGACACTCCGGCAGCCGAGCATCATCCTGGTCGCAATGGTGTGGCCAAGTACCTTGAAGGTCGCCTGATTGGGTATCGCTGGTATGACACTGTTGGTCGCGAACCACTCTTTCCATTTGGGTTCGGACTTGGCTATGCAGATGTTGAAATAACAAGTGCTGTAACTAACAATGCCTATTCTGTCGATGTCACCCTAAGCAACGACTCGCAACGTGATGGTGTGCAAGTGGTGCAGGTGTATGCGCATCGCATCGATCGCACAGGATTGCCAAGTGATGAACCTGACCAGCGTCTAGTTGGGTATGCAAAGGTGGAAGTGGCTTCGGGGCGCGCCAGCAGTGTCACTGTTGATCTCGACCGTGATTCGTATCGCACATGGGATCTTGCCTACAACACATGGACGCAATGGGGCGGAGCGGTTGAACTTCGAGTCGGCACTTCGTCGCGCCACATTGCACAACGCCTCCAGATCAATTTGTAGCGTGTGCGAGGGTATCCAATCGGATACCCTCGGTTATTATGAAAAATCTCCTCGAAGATGTTCGAACTCGAGCTGGTCTCACGCAGCAAATGCTTGCTGCCCGTGCAGGTACGTCGCGGTCCACATTGTCGGCGTATGAACACGGTAGAAAGTCACCCACTTTGGATACGGTGACGCGGTTATTAGGGGTGTCAGGTTTTTCAATTGTCGCAATGCCGGTCATTTCGTTTACGGAAGTTGCAACCAGTCGGGCTCGGCAAGTTTCTGTTCCTAATCGACTATGGCGACTGCCACTCAATGAAGCGTTCGCAGAGGTTGAACTGCCCATTCAATTGAATTGGTCCGAACCAGGGAGAAAGTTTTTGTTAACAGACAGGAAGCAACGAGCCCGATGTTATGAGATCGTGCTTCGCGAGGGGGATGCACACCACATTCTGAAATTTATTGATGGTGCTTTGCTCATCGAATTGTGGGACGAATTAGTCCTACCAAAATCAATTCGCCAAGCATGGCAAGAAGTCATCGATAAAGAAATTGAACAATCTTCCTAGATTGGCCCTGTTTTGACTGGAAAAGTAACCAAATTATGAGGACTACTGTTTGGCCATGACCAAAAATGTGTCTTCCCTTATGCTTGCTAACTCTGTTCCTGCGAGCCTGCCACCAGTTGAGTCGTTGGCAAACCCACCGGTGCGACCAACGGGTCACGGCGCAACGACACTTGCCTTTGAAAACTTGTCGTTTGAAGGTGGTGGCGCCAAGGGGTATGCGTATATCGGTGCTTTTCAGGTGTTGGAAGAAGAAGGTATATATCCACTCAATGTCAAACGAGTATCGGGAACAAGCGTTGGCAGTTTATTTGCGATGTTGGGAGCCCTCGGGGTGTCAAGTGAATACATGTTGGCCAAGGTGCCGGCAGATTTTGAGTCGTTGGCAAAAGATGGAAGCGGTGGGCGGTTATCGTCGTTCGCACGTGCTGCACGTCGTCGCGGAATGCATCCTGGGCAAAAGTTGTACGAGTTTTTGGGAAGCATCCTCGAAGAAATCACAGGCAGTGCCGACATTACATTTGCGCAACTGTATGAACGCACTGGTCGTGAATTGTGCATTCCAGTTACCAACGTGACGCGGATGATGACCGAGTATTGCCATATGAAAACAACACCCAATATGGCGGTGCGTGTTGCCACTCGAATGTCAATGTCATTGCCAGTTATGTTGCAGCCAGTTGACTTGGTGCATGCAACTCCACAAATGGAACAAGTTGTGTCAGAGGTATATGTCGATGGTGGGTTGTTGTGTAATAACCCCGTGCATGTTTTTGATGGGTGGTGGTTGTCGAGATTGCCAGGTGATTCGTTCCTGCGCCGGTTAAGGCCGATTGAACATGCAAGTGAGCATTATCCACGGTCGAGTCGTTTTAGTCCGATTAACCAGCGCACTATTGGATTCACATTGGTTGCTGCTGGAGAATCTGACATCACTCGTGGATGGTTAGTTGACGGTGCAACTCCACCGCGACCTAACACCGATACTGCGAATGAGTTCACGGCAAAGGAAGAGGCACAAGCTGCGCGTAATGCATTGCAGAAACCAGTACAAAAAGTATTGGATTTACTAGATAAATATGATCGTGATGCCGATGGCGACATTACTCGTGAAGAGTTATCAGAAGCAGTGAAGACTGATGGAATTTCGCCAGAGGAATTGATGACAGTGTTTGGCTCGAAAGATGTTGTGCAGATCTTCGACAAGTTGAATGTTGAAGGAAGAGAAACCGTAAATTTCGGTGAGGTACTTGCACACATTGAACAAATCGGCCTTGACATCACCACTCAACTTGTGGGCTTTCCAGCACTACCACCCAAAAACATGGTGGAGTTTGCACTCAACATGTTGGAAGCAGTCACGCGTGATCTCACGCGAGCGAATCAAGGGCTTGGTGATCGCGACAGAACTGCGCCAATTAATACAGATTATGTAGGAACAACCACGTTTGCTTTGGTACAAGAAGATTTAGATTTTTTAGTGGCGACCGGCCGCAATAACACCCGAGCATTTATCGATGCTCATCGGGGTTAGTGGCCTATTTGTTGAGATAACTCGTTGAGCGCAAACTGTTGTGATCCTGCTTCTGGGCCAGCCATGGGGCGATGAGCGCGCACATGGGTTTTAGCGTCGTCCATATCCATTCCGAGCAACATCAGAACGGCAATAGCGGTGGTGCCCGCCCTGCCTATTCCTGCTGCGCAGTGAATGATTAATGATTCGCTGTTGTGGAGGCGATGGGTGAGGTCGTCAAGAAAGGGTCGAATGAGGGTTATCGACGGATAGCTGAGATCGTCGATCGGATTCCATAGGGCTGTACCGCCAGTGTTGGAAAGATGCCAATCGATATAACTGTCGTATCTCTCGATGAGTTCATGTTTATGCACCAAGCACACAATGGTTGCGTTGTTGCGTTCAGCGCGAACCTCATCAGGTCGAGGACCGATGAAATGTTTTCCACATAGCCACATGCGAGCAGTACTGATTGGCAGAGGAATCTCGTGAATGCCGCCGTCTACGTTCATAAAGGGTTCGTTCTTCATGGTGTGGTCAAGTATTCGTTGACATCGAAGTCGTGGGTCATCTGCCAGTAGTCAACAAAGCGCCATGGCATGGGTGAAAATACTCGGCCATTTTTGTTGCGATACCAACTATCTACTTGTGGGTGAGCCCACACGAGTTGGGAATGTTCCGCATCGACACGATCGTTGTAGTCGTCATGAATATCTTTTCTTACTTCAACACTGCGAATTGAATTCTGCACCATGTGAACGAGTGCGTCGGTGATATATCGCATCTCACATTCTGCTTGAAAGATGATGCTTCCGCCGTGGGCGACAAAGGTATTGGGGCCAACCAACATAAACATGTTCGGGTAATCGGGAACAGTGATGCCGAGGTATGCGCGGGGATCGTCGGTTCCCCATACGTCGCGCAATGGAGTGCCACTGCGGCCGCGGATGTCGATAGGGGACAGCAGATTTCCGGCTTGGAATCCAGTGGCCAGGATGATGACATCGAATTCTCGTTCTACTCCTGTTGCATCGATGATTCCCGTGGAAGTGATGCCATCAATGGATGAAGCAACAAGATCAACGTTGTCGCGCTTGATGGTGGCATACCAGTCGTTATCAATCAGCATTCGTTTTCCATAGGGCGGATAGCCGGGGAGACATTTTTCAATAAGATCGGATCGACCCTCTAGTTCGGTCATTAAATGATGAGTGAGTTGCTCGCGATGTCGATCGTTGTGACGGTTCAACGTGTGTTCTTGATCTGGCCATGTTGGGTCAACGCGCAATGTACCTAAGAGGCCGTCTCCAAATCTCCAGAACAGACCGAAGCGGTACCACTGTGCATAAAACGGAACATGTTCGAGTAGCCACATGGTGTTGTCAGACACCGTGCGGTGGTAGTCGGCGTTGGGGCGTACCCACTGTGGGCTGCGTTGGAACACAGTGACATGATCGGCGCTTGAAGCAACGGTTCGAAGAAACTGCATGGCGCTAGCGCCGGTGCCTACAACTGCAACACGTTTGCCTGCAAGATCGATTGATGAATTCCAGTGGGCAGAATGAAACCATGCACCAGTGAAGTTTTCGATGCCGCGCGCTGGGGCGAGATTTGGTCTGTTGAGTTGACCAACTGCTGTGATCACAATAGGAAAAGTGTGAGTGGTGGTTCCTTGGGGGTTATTGATCTCCACCGACCAATGTTGTGCCGTGTTGTTCCACAACATTGATGAGACATCGGTGTTGAACTGAATGTGTGTGGTGATTCCCGATTGTTCTGCAACTTCCCGAGCATAGTCCCATATTTCAGATCGTTTTGAAAAATAATGTTTCCACTTGTTGTTTCGTGCAAAGGAGTACGAATAGAAATGATTAGGCGTGTCAACGCCTGCTTCTGGGTAATCATTGTCGAACCATGTTCCACCGATGTCAGAATTCTTCTCAAGGATTACAAACGGAATGTTGAGAGCTTGCAGTTTGATTGCCGCACAAATTCCAGCGAATCCTGCACCAATGATAAGAGCATGAAACCCGACCGGAATTTCTGTGTTGCTTGCCCACTGAACGTCTCGGTCAACAAAACCAAGTTCTTCCAACAGCATTGGCCCGTATTCTGGAGCGACATCTTCAGCTACGCAGGTGCGTAACATGTGAACAAATCGTTGTGGATCAACGTCGGTGGGAATAATGCGCGAGCCTGCTTTGATCTCGCCTAAAACAAGCAACATTGCTTCGCGGACTTCAGTCTGTGCCAATGGACTCAGTCCACCCGTTTCATCGTGGAAAAGATTTGTGTCTCGATGCGGCAGGAATGGCTCAGATAGCCATCGATCATCGTCTGTGATCTGCGCCAAGCACATCACAAGTGTTGGTATCGAAGCCTCTTGCAGAGCATTGTCGGCTGTGGTGTTCACTCGTTCTACCTTATTCGGTAGTGGTTAACACAACACGAGCTGCACCCACTGCGCGTCCTTTCATTTCACGTGATTGAGATCAGACTGCACACTCTGAATCGCCGACTTCGGCACTGAACGGTCCAGTTTCGCCGTAGTCAATAAAGAACTCGGGAGAAACCTCGGGCAATGGAATGTCATCGAGATCTCGTAGTCCATCGGCAACGCCTGTTGCGCCGCCAGAGCGGGCAAGCCACGCCTGGAAGGTTTCTGACGCATCACGTTCTGCAGCAAAACGACGCACAACACGAGCTACTGCTTCTGGTGCGGCTTTTGCCGGCAAGCGCAAAGCTTTTTCACCGAAGTGAATTTGTTCTTGCCCAACATAACCACCAAGCAACATTTGGTAACCAGGCAGGGAGACACCATGTGCTCGACGCTCGACACCAAAGAATCCGATATCACTTGCATGATGTTGACCGCAACTATTGGTGCAACCAGAAATGTTGATGCGTACTCCACCTATCTCGGCGAGACCTTCTTCTTCTAGTTTCTCGCCGATCGCATTGGCCAAACCACGCGACTGAGTCACGGCAATGTTGCACGTATCGGCACCTGGGCAAGCAACAACATCTCGAGCAAGTTCAGCTCCCGGTTGGGCCATTCCAATTGCATCGAGCATGTCGTAGAGTTCGCGCATTTGGGACGGTTGCAAACTGCGAAATACAACGTTCTGTCGATTCGAGAGTCGTACATCGGAGTTGAAATGCCGCTGTATTCGAGCAAGTGCGCGGAATTGGTCAGCTGTGATGTCGCCAAGAGGTGCATAAGCAATGGCCGACACTGTGCCGTTTGCTGCGCCACGAATCACGCTGGCATTTTCCCAGCGTCGGTACGGATCGGTTGAGTTCATCTCAATGCGAACACCTTGTCCTATCTGTGTGACTTCGCCTTCTAGAGTGCGACCTGCTGGGGCATCGCCTGCTTGGGTGACCTCAGGTGGAATACCGCCTGGCCATGAAGATGATGCAGGAAGAGTATGGCGAATCTTGATAACTCGACGACGAACTTCTTCAATACCCAATTGGTCAATGACCCATTTCATTCTTGCGCGCAACTTATTTTCGCGATTTCCTGTTTGATCGAACACGCGTAATGTCGCTTCGATCGTGGGAAGCAGTTCTTCGCGAGTGGTGAATTCTTCAAGAGCAAGTGCCGGGTGTGGATTTGCCCCGAGGCCTCCTGCGATGTACACGCGGAATCCTGGTTCGATAGTTCCGTCCTCATGCTCGCGCACAGTTGCCACAACTCCAACATCGTTAAACATTGCTTGGCCACAATCAGTGGAACAACCAGAAAAGTTAACTTTGAACTTCCGTGGCAAACGTTGGCCCAGGGGGTTTCGTACAAAGTGGCGGTACACCGCTTCTGCCCACGGAGTTACATCAATCTTTTCGTAGGGGCATGCTCCCGCAAGATGACACGCCATTACATTGCGTACTGTGTCGCCACATGCTTCTCTCGAAGTTAGTTCCACATCTGCTAACCGACGTAGAAAGTCGGGAATGCGATCCAGTTGAACAAAGTGGAACTGAATGTTCTGTCGTGTGGTGATATGTCCCCAGCCGCGTGAAAACTCGACAGAAAGATCGGCCATCACTTCAAACTGTTCTGGCGTAATCGACCCTGCTGGCAACTTGACACGCACCATTTGATTAGTACCACCTTGACGTTGACTGTAAATGCCATTGTTGAGACGCATCACTCGAAAAACATCTTCTGATATTTCACCTTTGGAGTACTGGTCGATGGCAATTTCGAAACGCTTGATGTCGGCGAGTTGCTCTGCATGAAGATCACGATTGATTGGTGCCGGTGCAATTGAAAAATTGGTACGAGGTACTTGTTGTGACACGGTCATGGCTATTCCTTTTCGCCCACCTCATGGAGGGCATCTGCTAATGCTTTACGCAAGCGGCGAGTGTTATCAGGGCTGAGATGGGCTACGAGTCCTGTGCCTGCACCGCCAAGTGGCTCAACCGTAAGCACGACACGTGGTGCTGCATCGTCGTAGTCGTCGCTCACTGCAACGGTCCACGCAACAGGCGTGACAGCGTCGAGTCCATCTGGGAAATCGGTGAGGTCTAGTTGGACAACATCAATAGAACGTCTCATAGCGATCGAGTAGTAATTGTGTTGATTAAAAATGAATTGGTGAATTCATATGCAGCAACAGCACCAATGACTATTGTGCATGGGGACTGCAGTGATGTTGCACCTAATTCACCAAGTGTGGTGCGAGTGGTTTCTTGTTCTGGGCGAGTACCCCAACGAATTGCAGCAACTGGCGTGGTGGAAGGAAGTCCGCCTGCCATCAGTCGCTTAGCAATAACACCACGTTCTGCAACACCCATAAGCACAACGATGGTGCCACCAACCTTGGCGAGAGACTCCCATTCAATTCCTGATGCTCCGCCTGTTTCGCGGTGCCCTGTTACAACAGTGAACGCAGGAGACACATTGCGATGTGTCACCGGTATGCCCGCTGCGGCTGGGACTGCGATGGCAGACGAAATACCAGGCACAACAGTGAAAGGAACTCGCGCTTCCATTAATGCTTGAGCCTCTTCTCCGCCACGACCAAACACAAACGGATCGCCCCCTTTGAGGCGCACCACTTCTCGACCTTGCGAGCCAAGATGTACGAGCAATGTGTTGATTAATTCTTGTGGAGTGGGATTGCCCGGCTTTTTACCGACATCAATGAACTCTGCATCAGGCTTTGCCAACTCGAGAAGTGAGCTATTGGAAAGGTAGTCATGCACGATCACATCAGCCGTGGCTATCAGGCGTGCTGCTTTTACTGTTAAAAGTTCAGGATCTCCAGGACCCGCTCCTACTAAATGTACGGTCATGTCACTACCTCAACTGGGGACAGTGGCGTTGGGAGATGAGGGAATTCGATTTGCGCAGCATCGAGTGCTTGCTTAATGAGTGGTTTCCAATCGACATCCTCAGTGGAGATGCCGTCTGCCTGAAATTGAGCGCGTGTGATTGCAAGTTGCGCAGCAACTTCTGCAAACTCTGGGCCGATTAGTGCCGCGAGTTCTGAACGTAAAAAAGATGCCAGCGCTGGACTAGCACCACCAGTTGACACTGTGACCATTACTGAACCGCGACGAAAAGTTGCTGGCAGTGTAAAAGAACACCGCGCAGGATCATCTGCTGAGTTCACCCAAATACCTAGCGCTTCACATTCGTCGTAGATGGCTTGATCAACAGTTGTGTTTCCCGTTGCAGTAATCACCAGACGAAAGGAAGCAACATCGCCACTGGCGTATTCACGGTTTACACATGTAACAGGCAGTTGCGAAAATTCATCAATGATGATCGGGGAGATCACAGTGACCTCGCCACCTGCTTCTAAGATTTGTTGTGTCTTACGTAATGCAATGCGTCCGCCACCAACCACGAGCACGGGCCGACCGGCAAGATTGAGATTGACAGGAAACTGCATCAGGGCAGGCTATCTAATACCCGACTAGTTCACTCATATTTAGGCGCCAAGCCATGAAACCTATGGCAAAGGGCTAAGACGGGATGCGTCAGCCCACGTTGCGTGGGTTCCACTGCTGATCCGTTCTGGTAAGGCGATGCGCGCGATCGGGCCATCCGACATATCGCGGGCATCAAAGATCGCACAGTGGCTTTCATCGTTGACGACATCCATTGTGTACGTCAATAGATATCCGTCATCTTCGCTGGTTGCATTCGGGCGCGGGGCAAACACAGTTTCAGAGCAGTACACGCCGTCTGGCAAGTTGTACACCTCTTCGTTGCCTGTCGTGACGTTGTGTTTAATGAGTCCTTCAAAACCAAACCAACCATTGGCAGGAACGACGCTGTACACATAGTCGTACTGTGAACCAGCAATTTGGGCGTTGATCATGCCGAACTCAGTAATTGTGTCAGACAGTGGCCCTTCTTTTACTTGACCTGTGCGCATGTTGAGGCGCCAACGGTATGGCCGTGATTGCAGCGCAAACAGATCAAGAAAGCGAAACATTCGTTGCTCAATTGTGGCATCTGGTGGAGATGACGGCGATGGATCGAATTGAAAATAACCGTCTATGACAATTTCGTCGCCATCTTCGTAGGCGTTGATCCAATGCAAAACATATGTGGCATCACATTCGAACCATTTCACAGCTTGTTCATTGCCGTAACGAGGGATTACTCCAAGTCGAGTAGGCATATCTTTGTGGAATTGGGTTGCATACACATCGTGCTCCATCAGTTCTTCGCTCCAAAATAAAGGGCAATCATTCAAGATGGAATAGTTGGTTGTAAAAGCCATGTCGTGGGGAAGGCGAGCGCCAGGCAATGGAATAGGTGTGTAGTGGGTCAGTTCTCCTGTAGACGAAACAACGCCGTAATGCATATATGGATACGACGTTTGGTAATTGAAAAATAACAATTCACCAGTTTTCTCGTCAACCTTGGTATGTGCTGACACGCCACAATCAGGAAATGCACCATTCCACGATTCACGACCCATGTCTTGCAATGTGATGGGATCCATGCGGTACAGATCGCCACATTGGTAATGGCTCGACAGTGCAATCCCGCGATGCACAACAACATCCGTTGAAGAAGCATCTTTCATCCGTGTACGAGCACCCCAACCATCAGGGCGCAACGATTTTTTGGGAGATTCTCCAAGCCCTGCCCAAATTGGTCCACCATGCTCAAGTTCGGCAGCGAGTGCTTCCGTGCGTATCACGCGATTTCGATACTCGATGTTGCCGTCGCGAAATGAAATGGCATGAATCATGCCGTCACCATCAAAAGGGTGGTAGCGATCATGCGCCGGTACTAACGGATTTTCGGTGTTTCGCAAATACACACCGTTGAGATCCGTTGGCAGTTCGCCTTCGACTTTCATGTCTCTGGCTGTCCACTCTTTGGTTTGTGGACGCCATGCACCCGTGCGATATGGATGAGTGTCATCGGGAGGAAGAAGTGAGATGTACTCGTTCTCAATACTCATAGTCATGATTGCCCCCAATCGTTCTGACAGTTTCTACCGTACCGTGTTGGTGAATGCCATGGTGACATGAGAGCCCTAGATAGCGTGTCAATCATGCGTGGGTTGGGAACATTAATAAATACGACCACAATCCTGGCTGGCGGGTCTATCGGATATTTTTTCGGCCATCGTATAAAAGACAGTATTAAAACGATTGTTGTTCAGATCATCGGACTAGCCACCATTGTGATGGGTATCAGCAACGTGATGGACACCCATAATCTGGTGTTTCCGCTCGTTGGCATGGTCATCGGTTCAATCGTCGGCGAGCTACTCAAGATTGAAGAACGCCTCGAAGGCCTTGGAACATGGCTGAAGAACAAGTTTGCCAAAGACAAAGGCGAAGAAAGCACTTTTGTGAAAGGGTTTGTTACTGCAACTTTGTTGTTTTGTATTGGACCGCTGACAATTCTTGGGGCAATTGAAGATGCCAGCGGACGTACTCCGCAGTTGTACATCATCAAAGGAACACTCGATGGATTTATGTCGATCATTTTTGTTGCTGCATATGGAATTGGTGCTGCATTTAGTGCGGTGAGCGTGTTTGTGGTGCAAGGTTTACTCACCCTTGGTGGAACCGGTATCGATTCATTGCTCAGTGATCGAATGCGCACAGAACTTTTCGCTGCTGGTGGTTTTGCAGTTCTGGCAATTGGGCTTAACTTGCTTGATATCAAAAAAATTAAACTCGGATCAATGCTTCCTGGGTTAATTATCACGCCGTTGCTCGTGGCTATTTTCGCAGTGAAGTAATAGTCTGAGCACATGCCTGCGATAACTGTCGAAAACACTCTTGTTCTTCCGCGTGTTATCGCGATCGATCCCACAATGTCAACCGAGCGCCAGGTAATAAAAATTGCAGCGGGCCGACTCGGCACCGAAGGTGCAGGGTTCCCTGTGTATCGAGGATTTGCTGGCCTTACTTTTGAAGAGATCGATCCATTTCTCATGCTTGATCAGTTGGGGCCAGTGTTGAATGCTCCACATCAAACTAAAGGTGCGCCATGGCATCCCCATCGTGGGTTTGAAACAGTGACGTATGTGCTCGACGGCGAAATTGCACATCACGACTCGCATGGTGGTGGCGGAGTCATCGGTGACGGCGACACACAGTGGATGACAGCAGGTGCTGGTATTTTGCACGATGAAGTGCCTACCGACGTTGTCTTGTCCCAAGGTGGATGGCAACACGGCGTTCAACTGTGGGTCAATCTGCCGGCAGCTCTTAAATTTTCACCACCGCGTTATCAAGCCATCACTGCATCAAAATTGTCTCTAGCAACATCGCACGATGGAGGTGCACTTATTCGCGTGATCGCTGGCTCAATTGCCGGCATTGAAGGTCCTGGATCAACACATACACCAGTGGCCATTGCTCATGTCACGATGGAGCCAGGAGCGCGGTTGAATCTGGCCTGGGACCCCATGTATTCGGCCATGGTGTACCAACTGCTTGGTGAATCTTTGGTGACATCGCATCGTCATCGGCTTCCTGCCCATCATGTTGCGTTATTTGGCCCCGGCGATCATCTGGAATTATGTGCTTCGCCAGATCAGCCCTTAGGTCTTCCTAATACAGGAAAATCTGAGTTTCTTATTTTGGGTGGTCAACCAATCCGTGAACCGATCGCCCATTACGGGCCGTTTGTGATGAACACCAAAGATGAAATCGTGCAGGCTTTTGACGATTACGAAAAAGGGCGCCTGGGGGTTATTCCCACACAGGCATAGGTTAACCCCACATAATCGTAGACTGTATGGATGTTGATCAAGGGTCTGTCTCGCCTAGTAGTGGTTGGGTCTTTGGCGTTTTCTGGTCTGGCAGTGTTGCCATCTGGTGCCTCTGCGTCATCGGCTATTGATTACGTAGTCGTGTACCAAGACGGCAGTGTTGAAGTTCGCCGTCTCAGTGCCGCTCAAGCCGAGTCAGTGGCGGCAGAGTCAGATGTGCGCATCGTTGCGCCAGACAGAAAAATATTTGTGACCGAAAAAGGTACAGATATTGTCACTGGTCTTGGAGCGCCCGATGGTGCACAAGGCGGTGATCTCATTCCTGGTCGGTACATCGTTACTTTTTCGGGGAGTGTTGCTAGCACTGTTGCAGCCTCATCGATGACCGAGGGTGTCGTAGCAACTTTTTCGAACGCAGTTAATGGTTTCGTTGCCGATCTGACCGATGCTGAAGTTGTCTCGTTACGTGCAAATCCAAACGTTATTGCAATCGAACAAGATTCTGTTGTGTCTGTCGCAGTCGATCAGGCATCGCCGACGTGGGGCCTTGATCGTATTGATCAACGAGCATTGCCGATTGACAACAAGTATTCCTATGCACAAACCGGCTCTGGAGTGACTGCGTACATCATCGATACTGGTATCAATGCCACACATGCCGACTTCACCGGGCGCGTGCAATCGGGTTTTACTTCTATCAGTGACTCCAACGGAAGCAACGACTGCAATGGACACGGAACCCATGTTGCGGGCACAGTGGGTGGAACAACATATGGTGTCGCAAAGTCGGTGTCATTTGTTCCTGTACGAGTGTTGTCGTGCACTGGCTCTGGAACTGTCTCTGGTGTTATCGCTGGTATCGATTGGGCTATCGCTGATCATGTTGCTGGGGTTCCTGCAGTGGCGAACCTAAGTATTGGCGGCGGCTTCAGTAAAACACTGAACGCGGCAATTGCACGTGGTACAGCAGATGGAATAACAATGGTGGTAGCTGCTGGAAACAATGGCCTAGACGCTTGTTCGTATTCTCCAGCTAGTGCCGCGTCTGCCGTAACGGTCGGAGCAACAACCTCAACAGATGCGCGCGCATCGTATTCAAACACTGGATCGTGTGTTGATATTTTCGCACCTGGATCTCTGATTACCTCTAACTACATTGGTTCAACAACTGCAACTACCACCATGTCTGGTACATCAATGGCTTCACCTCATGTTGCTGGTGTTGCAGCGTTTTATTTGCAGACTAATCCGACGGCTACACCAGCAACCGTGACGAGTACTTTGCTGAGCGCTGCGACCATTGGGCTTCCTTCAAATGCTGGTACTGGTTCTCCTTTGAAGTTGTTGTACTCGGCATCGTTTGGGGCAGCTCCAGCCACAGCACCCCTTGCTCCTCCAACATTGTCGGCAACAGCAGACAATAACTCTGTTTCTTTGGTGTGGACGACACCAACAAGTGATGGCGGAAGCGCAATTACTGATTACATCGTTCAATACACATCTGGTTCAAACACCACATGGACAACTTTTGCTGATGGAGTGTCAACTGCGCTTACAGCAACAGTGACTGGTCTGGTTGCTGGCACTGCGTACACATTCCGTGTAGCAACTGTGAACTCGGTGGGAACAGGTGCGTCAAGTGTGATTGCTACTGCTACCCCGATTTCGGCTGGTGCTCCGTCGGCACCTTTGAATCTGATCGGAATATCTGGTCGCTTGCAAGCATCATTGTCGTGGTCAACGCCAATGAGTGATGGTGGGGCAACGATCACAGATTATGTGGTGGAATTATCAGCCAAATCAGGCGACACATGGTCCACATGGTCCACCTTCGCCGATGGTGTGTCAACTGCACTGACCACAACAGTGACGAGTTTGACAGCTCGCACTGAATATATGTTTCGGGTGTCTGCTGTGAACTCGTCTGGAACAAGTGGACCGAGTGGGACTGCAAGTGTGACGCCGACATCGTCTAATCGGCCTTCTATTGTGCGGTCCATCACAGCAACCACAGCCGTGCGTGGGGCGACAATTTCGTGACTTGCACCAGACGACGATGGGGGTGGAGCAGTTACCGCATACATCCTTGATTATTCAGTGGATAATGGCACCACGTACTCAGGACGTACTACGACTGCTGCAACTGCAACAAGCGCAGTTCTCACTGGTTTGGTTGGTGGCGTTGCACACCTTGTACGTGTACGAGCATTAAACGCATATGGCGCTAGTCCTGATGCAACAGTTGCAGTTACTCCGATTGCAATCGTGGTTCCAACAGCACCACGTTCTGTGACGACAAGCGTGGGGTATAACAGTGCCACTGTGTATTGGGCAACCCCAGTGTCTGATGGTGGTTCGCCTATCACGAACTATGCCGTTGAATATTCTGCGAATACGGGAACTTCTTGGACCCGTAGTGACGATATTTCCCCACTGTTGAGATCTTTTTCATTTACTTCACTTGTTGGTGGAACTAGTCATCAGTTCCGTGTTGTTGCTATCAATTCAGTTGGTTACGGTCTTGGTTCAAGCATTGCCACTGCAACTCCATTGGCGATCACTGTCCCGAGTGCACCGATTAGTTTCAATGGCTTTTTATCTGGTACCACTGCCTACTTGTCGTGGTCAAACCCACCGAGCAATGGTGGATCGACGCTTCTTGGTTTTGATGTACAAGTCTCCACTGACAACGCGGCCACATTGACTCTTGCTGCTTCGATTGTCGTTCCGAATAGAACTCTGGTGATGTCGGGGCTCACGGCTGGCAGCAACTATTCATATCGAGTAATTGCCAAAAATGCCATCGGTGCGAGTGTCCCGACTGCAGTTGTGCCACTGCAACTAAAGATTGTTGGCGCACCCAATCCACCGTCGTCGTTAAAGGCAACGGTTAACAATACGAGTGTCACGTTGACATGGGCTGCAGCATGGTCTCCGATGTATCTTCCTGTCACTGACTACATCGTGGAATACAGCATCGATAATTCCACGACATGGACCGTTTTTAATGATGGTGTCGGTACGACCACGAGTGCCACGATCATCAATCTTGCAGCCAATATTCCTGTGGTTCTTCGTGTAAAAGCTGTCAATATCATCGGTACAAGTCCTGCATCTGCAACTGTGGCTGTTACACCAAGAAATACACTTGCTGCAACAAGTGTGCCACTTGCTGTGGCTGCAGTCCCTGGAGACACTCGTGCTGCTGTGCGCTGGAGTACTCCAGCCGATAATGGTGGTTCTGTTGTCACCGGATACACCGTCTTATCGACACCTTCTGGGCTGACATGTGCAACTGTGAACTTTGCATGTGTTGTTGCGGGTCTGACCAACGGTGTCGCGTACACCTTTACGGTTACTGCCACAAATACAAGCGGCACCAGTGATGCATCAGAGGCAAGCAACTCGGTTACTCCGCAAGATGGTGCTATTCCAGCAGTCACTGCTGCATCGTGGGGACTTGATCGCGGTGATCAGCGTGCGTTGCCGCTTGACGGACTTGTTGCTCGTAGCGGCACCGGAGCAGGTGTCACGGTTTATGTGATTGATACTGGAGTGTTATCGACGCAAGCCCAATTCACTGGTCGCTTGGCTGCTGGATACACAGCAATTAGCGATGGAAATGGAACGAACGACTGTAATGGTCATGGTACTCATGTGGCCGGAACTGTTGCAGGAAACACATACGGCTTTGCAATAGCTGCGACCATTGTGCCGGTACGCGTTCTTGATTGCGCTGGCAGTGGTACTACATCCGGTGTAATTGCAGGAATTAACTGGGTTATTGATCACCATGTTGCTGGAACTCCTGCAGTGGCCAACCTCAGTCTTGGTGGCGTGTATGACCTTGCGACAAACGATGCAATTGCTCGTGGAGTTGCCGATGGCATCACCTTTGTTGTGGCGGCTGGTAACTCGGCTGCTGATGCTTGTACAGCATCTCCAGCAAGCGAGCCATCAGCGATCACGGTGGCGGCTAGCACTTCGTCAGATGCCCGAGCTTCGTATTCCAACTTCGGCGCATGCGTCGATTTATATGCGCCTGGAACTTCAATAATTTCAGCAGGTATCTCCTCTGAATCAGCATTGATGTCGGGAACTTCGATGGCGTCTCCGCATGTTGCTGGTGTTGCAGCCATCATTCTTGGGAATTACCGAAACATGACACCAGCACAAGTTGGAGCCCAGTTAGCTGGCGATGCAACGGTCGGGGCCATTTCTGCAAATGCTGTTGGCACGGTGAATGCATTGTTGTATATGCGACCAACATCTGCGTCTTCTTTGGGTTCTTTTGATGAAGAGAATCTCGATGCATATTTCGATGGACCGTCTGCGATTGACGAAAGTTCGGCATCGATGGATTATCAAGATGAAGCAATTTCAAAGGTAATTGAAACTTTGCCAGGCGCTGAAACACCAGCGTCAGCACAACCTGGGGTCAGCAGTAGCAAAGTGGCCATTTATTCAGTGAAAAAGTTTGGCAAAAAATTAAAGGTCACAGTCTCTGCCCCCAAAGGTTCTGTGGTGAAGCTCTACCGAAATGGCAAATTTGTTGCTAAAAGTAATAAATCTGTCTTTGTTGTGTCTCGGATAAAAGGGGCTAAGTATCGCCTTCGTACCGTTGCCTCAGTTCGCGGTGCCTTCGTGTGGTCTAGAGTTGCTACCTATACGGTTCGTTCTGGCACTCTTTCGTAATTTCTTTGTTGCACACCGCTCGTATGCAGTAGTTGTTGTCGGCGCACTTGTGATGATCTCGTGTTCATCGCCTGCGCGCGACACTTTGACAATGTCAATACCGATCAAAGGTGGAGCACCTACAATGCAGTGGCTTCCATGCGGGGTGATTGAATGCGGAACATTATCTACGAGTGTTGATCACACGAGCAGTTCGAGTGAACAGATGACCATTTCGGTATACAGAAGACTGGCCTCGGATCAAAATGCACCGGTTTTGTTGCTACTCGCCGATAATGCCATTGGTAGTTCTGCACGAACAGCGTTGGAAAAAAGTGTATTGACATTTGGTGTTGATATTAAAAAATTTACTGTTGTTTCAATGGCGATCCGTGGTGCAATTGATGCCGTGTTGCCAACTGGATCTGAAAACTTTGTTGGAGCGCTTGATACAGCAGATGACATTGAAGTGCTCCGTGTCGCGTTTGGGGTCGAGAAAATATTAGTGATAGCGCTCGGAACTAGTGCCACTGCTACTGCTGCGTGGGTGATGAAACATCCTCAATCTGCGCAACGAGTTGTTCTTGATACTCCCGAAGACCCATCGGTAGCAATGGCGGAGCAAGATTCTGCACGTGCGATTGCAATGGCAGATGCTGTGTTGACTGCAATGCGTTGGTGTGCTTCACATCTATCGTGTCCCAACAATGCCAAGGTGGCTCTCACGGTGGATCTGTTCAAGAAAAAAATCAAGGACAACAGGTTTTCTGAAGGCATCAATCTGGACTCGTTGGCTCGCGTTGCAGAAACATCGCTGATACATGGTCGGCCAATTGATCTGTTTCAGTCGATATCCAGTGTCCGTGCAGGGAACACCACGGCGTATAACGCACTTGCTGGCCCAGCGCCAACAGTGCAAACGGTGCAACGTGAGTGTCGGAATTCCACATTGGCAGATTCAAAGGCAATAGCGGCCAACCATGTGCAATTGCCTGGTAGATATTTTCCGCTTGGCAATCTCAAAGCCATTTATGAGATCTGTCTTACACTGCCAGAATCAACTCGGCCCATTGGGTCTGTGGTGCCAGATCCATCGGCAATCGGAGCTCACGTCATGGTGACAACAGCGCTGCAGGATCCGATGTGGTCAGCTGCGACTGTCGAGGCTTTAGCCAAGAGAATGAAGTGGACCTACAATCCTGTGAAAATATCACGACATCTGGCAATTGGGCATGAACGCGCTATTACTGCGGCGGCAATAGATTTTCTTCAGGAGAAATAACTAGCCAAGAAAATCTGAAAGCAAGGCTGCAAGTTCTAACGGTGTATCGCCCTGCACGCTGTGTCCAGCCTCTGCCACATGTTCTATTCGTACTTGTGGTGCTCGCTTGAGCAGTTCTGTTTCATCTTCGTCTGAAACGACTGATTGCGAACGCATGCCGCGAACGAACATAAGTGGCTTGTTGAATGACTCCACTGCATCCCACAAAACTGCTGTTGAAGGCCTCTCTACTTTTCCATCCATCTCAGGCAATGGTGGGGCATCAGCGCGACGATAGCGCCACACCCAAGAACCATCGTCGAGTTGCAACGAGTTATGCAAGATTCCTCGACGCAAAGATTCCACTGTTCGTGTTGGATTGAATTGAATTGTTCGTTCAAGTAAATCCTCAAATGAAGGAAACGTTGCTGGACCATTTACAAAGTCGGTAATCTGTTTTGTCTTTTCCGGATTCACACCTGGCGTGATATCTACCAGAGTCAACTTGGGTACCAATGAAGCGTTATCGCGTGACAACGCAATTGATGTAATCCCACCGAGCGACATACCAACTACCATCTCGGCACTCGGAGCGAGCGCTTTCATAACTATTGCAATGTCGGCAGCGTTTTGTTGCAATGGTAAAGCAGCAGCATCAAATGCTGCTGCGGAATCGGAATGTCCATGTCCTGGCAAGTCGATGCACAGCGCAGGCAACCCCATTGCCATTACCACGGTGTCCCACGTGTGTGCATTTTGAGCACCTCCATGTAAAAACACAATGCGAGGATTTTGGGTGCCCCACTTCAGGGCCGATATTTTTCTTCCACCTGTCGCCGAGATGAATTCCCTGCTGACCGTTGGTGGACCACTATATGAAATGCCATATTCAGTGGCATTTTCATGAAACATGCTGAACTCGTCGTAGGGAACTTTTTGGACCATGATCCAAGGGTAGTGAACCGAGGGTTTCTACCGATAGACAGAGAGATATGGCTCGCGACCACATCTATATCAACGGGCTTCGCCTAATGGCACTTGTGGGCGTATTGCCGCACGAACGGGAGTCACTCCAGCCCGTGCAGGTCGATATCGATCTTGAGGTTGACCTTTCGGAATCTGGCATCACGGACAATCTCGACGACACTGCTAACTACGGGGCCATTTCCTCCGCGGTTGCAGAAGTGGTGCGTACCTCAAAAGATTTTCTGCTGGAACGCCTTGCTGCTCGTATCGCCGAGCGAGTTTTGCATTTTGAGCATGTTGAAGTTGTAAATATTACGCTGACAAAAGTTCGCCCGCCAGTTCCTGAAGATCTTCAATCATCTGCGGTACGCATTGTGCGCAGTCGTGTCGATATGAAAGTGCCGGCCCGTCATCGTGCGATTGTGGCACTTGGCAGCAACCTTGGCGACCGTGTCGCTTATTTGCGTTTTGGTCTCGAACAATTGTCCAATGTCGTTGCCCAGTCCCAAGTATTTGAAACAGACCCGATCGGCGGACCTGATAACCAGGGACCATATCTCAATATGGTGGCTGTTGTTGATACTGATCTTGATCCGTATGCCATGTTGCGGCGCCTGTTACAGATCGAAGCAGACGCCCATCGCGTGCGCAAGGTGCGTTGGGGTCCACGAACCCTAGACCTCGATTTATTGTTCTATGACGACATCACACTGCACTCTGAGGAGCTGACTGTTCCACATCCGCGGTTTAGTGAACGTCGATTTGTTTTAGAACCGCTCAGTGAAGTTGCATCGGAGCATTGCCCGACGCACTGGCGCGATCGTCTGCCCGCCGATGGTGTGTATCCACGTGGTCCGATAGATTCTCTTGTCCCGCACATCCACATGTCGTGAGACATATTGCACTTGTAGTTCCTGCTCTTAATGAAGAGGTTGGTCTTGCGCGCACAACACGCGTGATGCGCGAAGCACTCGATGCGGGAGTTGTGCACTCTGCCACCGTTCTCGATGGCGGATCGACAGACCTATCGACAACTGTTGCTGTAACTAACGGAATAGAAGTTGTGTCCGTCGCGTCGCTGCAACCAGAACTCGGTCCTGTTTTGGGTAAAGGTGATTCGCTGTATCGCGGTGTTCACGCAATCGATGCTGACTGGTATGTATTTCTAGATGCCGATCTTGGCAATATCTCACTCGAGCACATCACCGCACTGACCGCAAAGATTGGACAGTCCGGTGTGAGATTTATTAAAGGTGGCTTTATTCGTGTAGATGAAAATGGACTTGCGCGTCCCGTCCATGCCGGCAGAGTCACAGAAGAAGTGGGACGGCCGTTGCTGGCGCACGTTGCTCCAGTTCTTACTGGTTTGTCACAACCACTTTCTGGGCAAGTAGCTATTGAAGCAACACTGGCCCGGTCACTAACTTTTGTTACTGGTTACGGCGTGGAGATTGCCATGCTCATAGATATTTATCGTGGTGTCGGTCCCGATGTAATGGCTGAGGCAGACATGGGAACGATCAATAACCGTTATAAACCAGATGAAGCACTCGATGAAGTGCGGGACCAAGTTCTTGCTGGTGCAACATTGCGTATTGTTACATTGCCAGAGCATGGCCTTGTGACTCATAACTCTGTCACCAATCGCGGCTAAACCCTAAGTTGTTTGTTCGTTAGGCGGTCGGTCCAGCACGCCACAGACTGCGGTCGAGCAAGGCATCTGCTGCTAACTCGCGGTGACCTTGTAGCACATCCCACACATCTAAAAAGTTACGGACGTCTGCAATATCGTGTACACGATAAATACCAGCGCGAGTAAGTGTGAGCGTGTGGGCAATCGCTGCCAATGTGCCCGCCAGGCGTTCGCGTGGTGCACGCCCTGTAATGGCACCAATGAAATCTTTTCGTGAAACTGGAAACAGCACGGGGCGATCGTATGTAAGTAGCTGGTCTACGTGGCGCAACACTTCAACTGTTTGTGCCGGAGTTTTTGCAAAATCGGGACCAGGATCAAGAATGACTTGTTGCCGAGAAACACCAGCAGCAGCCAATTGGTCTAGTCGTTCATCCATAAACGACAGAACATCTGCGACAACATCTTCGTACAGGTTCGCATCGGTTAACCGCACTTTGGGCCGACCACGATTGTGCATCAAAATATATCCAGCCCCAGCAGATGCAACCACAGATGCAAGTTCTGGGTGCATCAATCCACTGATGTCGTTAATGATGTGAGCGCCAGCATCTAATGCAGCTGTTGCTACTTGCGGCCGATAGGTATCAACGCTCATGAGGGCAGTGGAGTTGGCAGCCACCCACTGAATCACTGGCGAAATACGATCAATTTCTTCTTGCTCGGAAATCTCCGGCACACCAGTGATTGCTGACTGACCACCGATATCCAAAATATCTGCACCTTGTTCCAGTACTTCACGGGTGCGTTCCATGCGTGCATCAAGTGTTGCGTACTTGCCTGCATCGCTAAATGAATCTGGCGTTGCATTGATGACCGCCATAATGAGTGGACGATCAATGTCAAGTGTTCGTGCGCGTGCGATCAACTGTGGCATGAGCCAAGACTAACCGTGGTTAGGCGTTGCTGGCCGAAGCCAGTGGGGAGATGCTCCCGGTGGGAAACGTGTACGAACTCACTGTTTTCACGCCGACTACACCTGCGATATGACGAGGACCTGATGTCATTTGTTCGTTCCATGAATAGGGATCGCGTTGTGATGGTGTGAGCGTGATGTTGGTTGTCCAGTCGCTTTTTTGCTTATTCGCGCTCGGAGAAGAATAGCGCAATGCCGAAATGATCAGCGAAGATCCTGTCGACTGCACTGACATACGTGCACCGTCGTAAGTAGCTACCACTGTTGGAGCACCTGTTGATGACGCAGCCAAAATCTGCACGCTGTCCCAGTATGAATACGCATCTGCTTTTGGATCTGTCAGGCGCCTGTGCAACACCATCACGTCGCTACCGTTTACTTGAGTGATGGCAACATCAATTGTCACTTTTACCGATGTAAATGCTTTTTCGATCGAACCGTCGAGCACGCTCACCGCACGCGATGGTCCATTTCCTGTACGAAGTGAGTACACAGTCATAGTGAGTGGAATCTGGGCAAAACCGTATGAATCTTTTTCTGCAGCATCCCAGAATGATTCTGCGCCTACCAACATAAAGTCACCCGTAGTGGAACGGGCCACTGCACAGATATCTGGCGTCAGACTTTTTTTGATGTCGGCGCACGACAGTGCTGGCATTTTGTAATCAAACTGTTCCACGCTCATTGAATGATCGAACCACGACAACAACGTTTCTGCGGGTCTGGCACCACTATCCGAATCCGCACTGGGAGGAAGCTCTGTGGTGACAGTGACTGATGGCGAAGTTGTGGTGGACGATGTTCCCCATATTGCAGAAGCGCCAGCAGTAGCGGCCAGAATGGCGAACACTATATATATGGAGCGATTGACCCGCCGTGCGGAACCAGAGCTCTTAGCCATGCTTGCGTTGTGTAACTGCACCCAGCCAGTAGCCAATTCCGCTCATGCCGCCGCTGGCCAACATGAGCGCAAAAGGATCGCCCCCTGTTGCCACTGCGAACACGGCGCCTACAACTACGCCAACGACTGCGATTCCAATATGAATGATGCGCTTTGGATTTGCCATATGTACAGGGTACTCGGAGAGGTGCTCGTCGGGTTTTTCGACACTCACCACACGGGGAAATTAATAGGTTTTCTTTCGAAAGCGTCATGGACCTTCTCTCGCGCGAGGACTTTGGGCAGTTTGTCAAAGTTGTCAAGTCATTCTTTTTCTCAATCAGCACAAGGGTTTGGCGAGGTGTTTGGGGTTTATGTGACAGAGGTGTGGTGTACAGATTGTCGCCATGACAAAGCCATCAACACCCAAAAAACCAAAAACTAAACCATCGGCCACTTCTTCGGGACAGAAAATTCTGTTCATTGTTGAATCACCGAACAAGGTCAAGACCATTGAAAAGATCCTTGGAGATACGTACCTTGTCCGTGCTTCTATTGGGCATATTGCAGATATCCCAGAACGTAAAGGCAGTGTCGACGTAGACAATGATTTCGCCGCTGTGTACGAACTCACTGAAAAAGGAAAGACGGTTATCGCTGGTCTGAAAAAAGATATGAAGCAGTGCAGTGAAGTAATTCTGGCCACCGACGCTGACCGTGAAGGTGAAATTATCGCTGCTCATATCGTGCAGTTCTTGAAGCCAAAGGTGGCTGTGAAACGCGTGACATTCCAAGCTGTAACCAAAGAGGCAATTGAAGCCGCATTGCTCCAGCCTCGTGACATTGACGACAATTTGGTGGCAGCAGCACTTACCCGTCGCATATTGGATCGCCTTTTCGGATTTGAGGTTTCTGATGTGACACGTCAAAAGGTGCGCCAAAACACCACTGCAGGCAGAGTGCAAAGCCCGGCGTTACGTCTTGTAGCGGAACGAGAGTTGGAGCGAAGGGATTTCATGTCGGCTGGATATTTCAATGTGGTCGCACAAACAGCAACTACACCAGTATGTGAAGCAACATTGTCGAAGGTGGACGGAACCGCCATAGCAACAGGAAAGGATTTCGATGCAACAGGCACGCTGATAAACCCAGTGTCCGTGGTTGACCACACCACAGCAACTCGCATTGCAGATGAGATGACCGACGGGACGGCCACATTGGTTGTGCAAGACATTGCAACAAAGCGGGCGACGCGTCACCCCCAACCGCCATTAACGATGAGCAGTTTGTATCAAGAGGCAGGCAACCGGTTAGGGATGAGCAGCAAAGAGGTGCAGATGGTGAGCAGCGAACTGTTTGAAAAGGGGCACATCACGTATCCCCGCACTGACAATCCCGTGCACAACGCCGGGAGTCGACAAGAGATACGTGCTGTGATCACCCAGTTGTATGGCCAGTCTCTTGTGGCTCAACCAGAAAGGTTCTCTCAGAACAAACATAAAAATGCTCAGGGTGCCCATGAGGCGATTCGTCCGACCCGTCTGCACAAGCAGACAGTTGGGGGGCTAACGCCACGTCAACAGATGATGTACAGATTGATTTGGCAACGCACTATTGCTTCGCAAATGATCTCGGCTACTGGCTCGACGGTGACGGTCACTTTTGGCACCGTCGGGGGAGCGGATCAGTGTGAGTTAACGGTATCTGGAACTACCTATACGGAACCTGGATTTCGTCGGGTGTATACCTCTTATATAGAAGGTCAAAAAATAGCGGACGTACTTCCAGAGTTTCAAGTTGGGCAAACGGTTCCTGTTACTACGGCTGAGGCGACTGAACATCACACGTTGGCGCCACCTCGGTTCACGGAAGCATCACTAGTAAAGGAATTGGAACTGCTTGGTATCGGGCGACCATCGACCTATGGGTCGATCATTACCAAGCTGCGCGATCGGTATGTGTGGACCAAGGACAAGGACAGAGCCCTGATTCCAACAGTGACAGCGTTTGCTGTGCATCGGCTCCTGGTTACTCATTTCCCGACACTGCTTGATTACGACTTCACGAGTGGGATGGAGGAATCCCTTGACGCAGTGGCCGACAATGGTGCATTACGTCATGGAATACTCTCTGCGTTTTATTTCGGAGATGACAATGACCAGATAGGTCTGCACGAACTCGTTGTGAGCGCTCTCGCAACTGTGCAGGGAAAAGACATGTATGCGTTGCATCTAGGTGCTCATCCAGATACCGGTGAAGAGATCATTCTGCGAGCTGGTCGGATGTTTGGCAAAGCGGTCAGTCCGTACATGGAATGTGGCGATATAAAGGTGTCGATCCCAGACCAAACGATGTGCGATGAACTGACCACGCAACATGCAGTCGGTCTGCTTGCTGCTAGCAAGGCACAACAGATCGGGGAGATCGATGATGTTCCGGTGTTTGTAAAAACCACAACAACAGGGGCTTACTTTCAGTGGGGGACCACTGGCAATTTTGCCCCAAACATGAAAAAGCCACTAACCAGAGGGATGCTAAAGCG
>Ga0105051_10001379_pt1 | contig 33202 bp, 18 predicted proteins | sample FRY02_FD_78383 | JGI IMG/M metagenome (GOLD analysis project Ga0105051, IMG submission 78383) | Freshwater microbial communities from Lake Fryxell liftoff mats and glacier meltwater in Antarctica - FRY-02 (megahit assembly) | ecosystem: Environmental > Aquatic > Freshwater > Ice > Glacier... | reverse complement strand
TCTTGATTACTTTTAAAAGATGGAGTGATGGCATGGATTTAATCTTGCGTCGCCTCGAGGCAGTCATACATGCGCTTGCCCCCTATGAAGGCATGAACAAGCCGCCTAAAAAGGTGAGTTTCTCCTCCTGGATGTCATTTCGACTCTGTCGGTAAAGCCCGCCCGCGGCTATGGTTAATGCCAATGTTTCACTGTTAAGAACTATAAATCAAAGTGTTACAGTTGAAATTAACTAAATCCACTTTGGGCGGGTTCTGTATGAAGATGTCTACCAAGTTTGCTTGTTTGCTTGCAACGGTCTTCTGTTCCTTTTCAGCGCAGGCGCAATGGCTCAGCTTGCACGAAGATGCAACGCTCGTCACGTACACAGAACGCGGTGAAATTATCCGAACAGATATCTTTGTTAACGTGGCTGAGATGTTGGACTACAAACAAAAAATGCGCGAACAGCAGGGATTGGTTTTTCATTCTGTGGTGATCAAGGCGCAATACAACTGCCGCGATAATCGCGTGCGGACCTATACGATTGATTTCCATGACGAGCGTATGGCCGGTGGTCAAGTCGTCAAGACCGAGAAAGTCTACAGCGGGTGGAAGCCAATCAATCCACGCAGCGTCGAACAAAATCTTAAGAACTACGCTTGCGAAGGGAAGTGATGTGCTTTCTGTAGGAGTCGAGTCGTGGGGGAAGGCGAAGCACTCAGCGGTCTAATCACTGCATTAGGCTTGGGCCTTCTGATCGGTGTCGTTCGAGAACGCGCCCACGGTTCAGCCGTTGCCAAGGCAGGTACGCGAACGCATGCTCTGATTGCGGTCATGGGTGTTGTGAGCTGGGGGCTTGGCACGACGCCCTTTGTCGCCACCTTGTTAATTATCGGTGCACTCGCGGTTGCAGGTTATCTTAAAACAGCTGATGTTGATCCTGGTATGACAGGCGAGGTTGCGATCGTCCTGACGTTCATCCTGGGAGGGTTGGCATATGCGCAGCAGGCGCTTGCCGCAAGTCTAGGCGTGGTGATCGCAATCTTGTTACATGCCAAAATGCCTTTGCAAAAGCTGACCCGACAATGGATCAGCGAGCGCGAGATGCAAGATGCATTGATGCTTGCCGCAGCGGCTTTAGTGGTGTTGCCGTTGTTGCCACAAAAGCCGATTGATCCTTGGGGTGTGTTGGATCTGAATATGGTGTGGCGCATTGTCGTCCTCGTGATGGTCGTTGGCATGTTGGGCTATATCGCACAGCGCGCAGTGGGGTCTCGACTCGGATTTCCGATTGCAGGATTTTTTTCGGGATTTGTATCGTCGACGCTGGCTGTCGCAAGTCTTGGTAGGCGTGCAAGAGAAACAAGTGCTTTGTTGTCGGCAGCAAGTACGGGAGCCTTACTGGCTAATTTGGCCTCGCTCTTTCTCTTCGCCGCAGTCATTGGAACGATATCCCCTGTCTTGTTGCGGGCGCTCGCCTTACCTCTCTTGGCAGCAGCGTTAGCGTTAGGCCTTGCTGCACTCATTTGTTTTCAGATGGAGGGAGACCGATCGATCGCGCCTGATCCCGCTATTTCGCGTGCCTTCAAAATGACGCATGCTCTGTCAATTGCCTTAATTATTGGTCTCGTCATGATGTTCTCCGCGTGGCTGCGTGAGTTCTTGGGTGAGCGTTGGGTGTTGGTCACGACGTCTTTGGTTGCAATGGTGGAGCTACAAGCTGCAGCAGCCAGTATCACGCAGCTTGAGATGACAGGTGGGCTGGATGCTAGAACAGCAAAACTTGGTCTGCTGAGTGTGTTGGTTTCAAGTGCGATAGCAAAAATTGGTTTGGCTTTTATCTCGGGTGGGATGCGTTACGGTCTGTATGTAGGCGCCGGGCTCATCGGGATGATCATGGCAGTCATCGGAGTGGGTACCTTTCTGATTAAGTTCTGAAGGGATGGATTGAGAGCTTCTGCGAGAGGTTTTCTAGGGGACGTAGACTTCAGCAATTAGAATCCAGACGTAGATATATTTCTCGACTGGTCAATACATGAAGCAGGCAAATCACAATATACGAATCGCTCTTGTTGAAGACGATGCCTTGCTGCGTAAAGAGATTTTTTATCATCTCAAACAAGCCGACTACCAAGTGTTTGCTGTCAGTAACGGGCGCTCACTTGATGAGCTGCTCATCACTGAACCGATCGACATTTTCATTCTAGACCTGACGCTGCCAGGTGAGGATGGCTTGAGTATTGCGAGAAGAATACGCAAGAGTATTCCAAAGGTTGGCATCATCATGATGACGGCGCGAGGATCGACTGCAGATCGCGTCAAAGGCTACGAGTCGGGTGCAGATATCTACCTCTATAAGCCCGTTGCACCCGAAGAGCTCGCAGCCAGTCTGCAGAGCTTGGTTCGTCGCCTGAGCACTAGTTTATCGAGTCCGCGCTGGAAATTGAGTCTGACAGATCGGTCAATCGCAGGTCCTGGTGTTGGCCAACGAGCAGTTCTCACAAATAGTGAAAAAGTCCTGTTGGTGGGTCTCATTCAGGCACCGAACCACACTCTTGAAAATGAAGTGATTGCGGAAATCTTGAGTCAACGCTCTGGCGTAGAAGAGATGGGTAAAAGGGCGCTAGAAAGCTTGGTCAGCCGGCTGCGACGCAAACTCGGTGAAATCTCCGATCCAGGTGCGGACGTTGCACTTAAATCAGTATGGGGTGTGGGGTATCAACTCTGTATTGCTGTTGATATTGAACCCTAATTTTTTGTGGAATGCGTATGTCTGGATTCGTGACGTTAAAGTCTGATGTAGTGATTGAACCTTTGGTGGAGCGCTGGTATGCCTGGTCGCATTTAATTTCACCTGCAACAGCAGCCCTTAATGTGCCGTTTCGTCATTTGACCTTACTCGAGTCATTTGTTAGCGCACCAGATATTCATGCTGCAGCTTGTCAAAATCCAAGCTTGCGTGGTGGCCCTTTTGTTGATTTGCCTGTTACGGCGGTCGATGAAGTACGTGCACTGATTGCCAAGACCAAGGAGCGTCAGGCAAAACAAATTGCATTTGGCGAGGCGCTACGCGAAGCCTATCGTACGATTTTGAAGCAGGCGGATGGGTTCAGTATTGAAAAGTTTTATGAAGCTTTACCTATGCCGGTGCGTGGTTACGTTGAATTGTTTTACACGCTAGGAGGACATCCGGATTTGCGCGTGATTGAGCCGCTCCTCTACAAAAGCCCAGCCTATAACGCTGCATCACAATCTGCTTTGATTTATCAGGCGAACGGTGATGACCGTGCATTTGCTTTTAGTACACCTCGCTTGTCGCGCCCTGATGCAGTAGAGTTGGACCGCCCCTTTAGTGATGAAATTTATGATTATCTGGCGGCTTTACGTATTTCGCCGCAACCGTTAGATGCGGTGCTTGAGCGACTGGCTCAGTCAGGCGTCACTGATGCAAAGTTTCGGGACTTTCTCACTGAGGTGCCTCCTCTGATTGTGGATCGTCAACATCCTGGCGGCACACGCTGGCGATATTTTGGCCATGCCTGTGTGCTGGTTGAGGCCAATGACGGGACGAATGTGCTTGTTGATCCGATTGTGGCCTATGACACTAACGGTGGAATCAAACGATTTGTGATGGCGGACTTACCTGATCGTATTGATTTTGTTGTCTTGACGCATAATCACGCCGATCATGTCTTGTTGGAAACCTTACTGGCCCTTCGCTACAAAATTGACACAATCGTTGTGCCCAGTGCGGGGGGGGGGCTCGCGGATCCTTCACTGAAGCTCATGCTGCAATCGATCGGATTTAAAAGGGTCATCGAGCTTGAACCGCTTGGTCATGTTGAAAGTGGAGAGATGACGGTTACGGCATTTCCATTTCTTGGCGAGCATGGTGATCTGGATATTCGCAGCAAGGCTGCCTGGTTGGTCAAAGCGGGCACGCAAAGTCTGCTGTTTGCAGCGGATAGCAATAATCTCGAACCCTTGATCTATGAGCATCTCAAGGAGATTTTTGGTCCGATTGAGACGTTGTTTATTGGTCAGGAGTGTCAAGGTGCACCGTTTAGCTGGACCTATGGTCCGTTGCTGCCAGTTTCCGTCGATCGTAAAAAAGATCAGACAAGACGCTTGAATGGCTCTGATGCGGCGCGTGGCATCAAAGTCGTCACGAGTCTTGGCAGCAAACAAGTCTACGTCTATGCGATGGGTGCTGAGCCTTGGTTGCAATATGTCACTAGCATCGATCCCTCAGAGGATACGGTGCCAGCCACGAATGCGCGACAGTTGGTCGAAGCCTGTCGCGGCTTGGGACTTCATGCTGAAAGGCTGTTTGGCAGCGCGGATGTGACACTACCTGCTTGAAATCGCATTTTTAGGAAAATTATTTGCCGAAGACTTGCTTGATCCGATGCTTGAATCTGAACAAGTGAGACATCGCATACAAGTAAGCGGCTTGAGGCGCTTGGCTATAGCGCCAGATCGGATCGACTTTCCAGAAGCGATTGACTGAACAAATATAGTCTTGTCCAAGAGCTTCGATTTCATGCCACCAACCAACAGGCATGTACAGTGTTTCGCCTTCGGCTAGATTCACGACTTGTCTCTTTGCTAACGCAGCACGTAAGCGTGGAAATTTTTCGAAATCAGGCTGATCGATGTAGACCTGACTGAAATTGGGTGTCAGGCCGCCATGGGACATTTCGAAAGGATAGAGCCCTTCTTGAATGCTCGGTGGAAACAAAGACACGCGTTTAGTGCCACGAAACTGAGAGAGCGTCCCATCTTGGCCGTCATAATGGAGAGGTTCAACGTGACCGCCTGGACCGACCCATACGTTCACATCGTTTGGCAATTGCCGGCGAAGCCCTGTTTTTTCAGCGATCAGATCAATGCCAGGACCGACAATGCTTCGAAAGGGCGTTTTGCCCATATCGATCATCGCCATATAAAGACTATCGCGCTTGGCCGCACCATCTCTAAGTAAACGGCAGTATTGACTGACTTTCATCTTGCGGATTTCGCAATAGTTTTTCCACTCCGCTTTTGGTGTCGTAAAGCGCTCAGAACCATAGGCACGAACGGGCACCTCCATCTCTCCGACTAGCGACATGAGCTTATCGACATCAACGGGTAATGCGTCATTAAAAGCTTCAGTCAGAATGACGGGCTGATTATGTTTCTGAAATTCATTAAAAAAGAGTTCAGGCGTGAGGTAATGGATTGAAACTCGTTCGATTGATTCTTGACGTGAACGATCAAGCTTTGGTTTGGGGTGCGTCATATATCTCAAGCAGGTACGGCGAGTTGTTCGGTGTTCAGTGCAACAAGAGGACGATAGTCTCGGCCGTTGAGGAAATCTGGACGAAGTTTGTTTGGCGGTGTTGTCGGGATGTTGTTCACTGCGTTGTAGGTCAGAATCGCGATGCGACGGTTGTGTGGCGAAATATTAGGGGGTGAGGCGTGGACGAGGTTGCCGTGGAACCAAACTGCGGTGCCTTTTTTCCCTGTCGCTGAAAACAGACCACCCATCTCAACCAAACGAGTGACTAGCGGTGCATCAACCTGATAGGTGAGTGAGGCACTAACATTGCCTTCCCAGCCTTCAGGCGCATCCTCGGCTTTTGGTGCATCCACGCAACCCACTGCGTGGGAGCCTGGAATAAAGAATAACGGACCATTAAACTCATCAATATCGTCAAGAAAAATCATGACGCTGGCAATATTAGCTGTAGGGATGTTGTCTTCGTTACGCCAGTAAATATAGTCTTGATGCCAAGGCCACATTTCACCAGAGAACGCTTGTTTGACGTTCACTTTGAGTTGATGGATGTAGACTTTGTCGCGCAGGAGTTGCTCTGCTGGCGTTAAAAACTGCGGTGCACAAATCAACGCGCTGTACGTCTCATCATAGAGATGGCAACCGTGAAAGGCGCGATGGGTTTTACCGTCCTTTTCCAGCACATGACCAGGACGGGTCTCATGTTGAAAGGCTAGCGTGCAAGCAAGCAGGTTTTCTACGGCTTCTTGGCTAAGTGCATCGTGTTGTACTAAATAGCCGTCACGCTCATAGGCGGATATTTGTTGAGCTGTCAGTGTCATGTTCTCGTGATCCAGTCTGAGTTGTTCAGGCAGTCGAGGCCGTTCACGCAGCAGTAGCCTGTAGTTGCTTATGTTCGTGATAGCTTAAGCTTCCACGCTGCAGCACCTGGTCCTCGTCGGTGAGCTCACCAAGCTCTATATCCGGCATGTCTGCGAGCTCCGTTGTCAGCACTTCAAGATTGAGTTGTGCAATCCTGATCAGCTCATTCATGTCTTTTAAAACAAAATACGTTTGTTGTAAGTCATAAATCCAGAACTCCGAGCGCATGACTCGCTTGGCATCAAACATAACGAGATTGGGCGATTCACCCTCAAGAGCAAAGAGGATTTCTTTTTCCGAAGACGCAATCGCAGCACCATAACTGCGTATGCCGTCATCCTCTTGAACAAGACCCACTTCGACGATATACCAGTACAACCTGGCGATTCGCTCGAGTAATTCAGATTGATTGCGCTGATGGGCCTTGACCGCGGCTTTGCCGCAGCTTTGAATAAAATCACCCATCAAGGGGTACATCAAAAGAGGAACGTGACCGAAGATGTCGTGAAAGACATCGGGGTATTCCTGATAGTCCATTTCATGTGGTCTGCGGATATAGCACCCAGATGGAAAACGTCGATTGGCGAGGTGTTCAAAGAAAATATGATCTGGGACCAGACCAGGCACTGCGACAACTGTCCAGCCTGAGTGTTTATTTAAACGCTTCGATAGCTCAATAAAATTTGGAATACGTTCTGAGTCCATCGGGAGCTCACGAATGCCGCGTTCGAATAGTGCACAGACGCGCCCTTTCATGAGCTTGGTCATGCGCTGATAAAGAATTCGCCACGTAGCATGTTCTTGCTCTGTGTAGCGCTCCCAGCCTTGATCAATCGTCCAGTCTGGACGTTCTGGCTGATAATTTTCTAAATTCAGTGGATCGGCGGGAGCGATTAAATCTTTCTGGCTAGACATACACGTAGGCATCCGTTGTCAAGAGTCTAGAGAGTAATGATTAATCTGTTGTGACACCTCTCAATTGCTAGCAAAACAGCGGTTTGTCTGCACTGGGCGGACACTTTGAGAGAGTGTCCGCCTAGCGCCCCTGATGAAGGTCTTTTGTCAGGGGGTTGCCAAATACTCGCGTATTGCGACCGCAAGTGCCGGTAGAGTCTCTTTACGCCACAATATATCGGAGTGACTTGCGAGTATTTCTGCGATTTGCATCTCGCCGGTGGTGTAAGGCGACCAGTCAAATATTGACGCATCATCTGGTGATTCTTCGAGGCTGGCCTTGATAAGCAGTATCGGTGAAGCAACGACGGGGAGTTGATAGTGTGCGGTCAGCTGGCTCGCCCGGACGGAGTGATCTAGCATGCGCTTAAACCAATCCAGCGGCATTTCAGAGGGAATCATATTGACGGAGGCCATGTGATCTCTGATTTGCAAAAGTAGATCGTCTTCGTGACTACCTGCTGCTTCCTTGATGCCAGCCTCATGAGCAATCGCAGTCAGAATCTGTTGAGCACGTATCTCAGGCTCCTCATTTAGATCATTGTTGGAAATGGTTGCCGTATCCACAAGAATGAGCTTATCGACAACACTGCCTTGGCGTTCGAGCTCAGCCGCCATCGCATGTGCAATCGTCCCACCAAGCGAGGTGCCCAGCAGCCGGTAGGGGCCTAAAGGACTAATTTCGCGCAGAGCTGCAACGTACTCAGTGACGACTTCTTGCATCGACGTATGTGCTGTTTCACCAGCCTCTAAGCCTTTCGCCTGAAGTGCCCAGACGGGTTGAGCAGCGCCTAGCGCGTTGGCAAGATTTCCGTAAACGCTCGCGCTACCGCCTGCCGGATGAATGCAAAACAGTACAGGTTGTGAACCGGATTTACGCAAGGGTACAAGGGGTGTGTATGGGCGTGTATGACCTGTCACGATGAGTTTAGCGAGCTGCTCAGGTGTGGGGTGTTCGAACAATGCGCGCATCGGGAGCTCGGTCTGACAGACTTCGCGTACTTTTGACACGAGTCTCATGGCCAAAAGAGAATGTCCACCGAGTGCAAAGAAGTTATCTGTTATGCCGACACGATCTGCACCAGTTAACGTTGAAAATAATTCACAGAGAAGGGCTTGTGTTTCAGTCTGAGGTGCCTTGAACGTTTCACTTCCAATTATTTCGGGGTCTGGCAGGGCGCGCGCATCAAGTTTTCCGTTGGGCGTCACGGGTAGTCGACCCATGACAACGAAATTGGAAGGCACCATGTGATCGGGCAGAGTATTGGAAAGTGTATTCTTTAGCCGTGCAATAAATAGATGATTAAGCTCACGGATTTTGCGATCGGTCGTGTCCCGCCACTCAAGCATGTCGACGGGATCAATAGGTTGAGCCTCTATGTCAGTTAACGCTTTGACCACGTAAGCCACTAGCCGTTTTTCGCCGGAAATGTCTCTCACTTGAACACTAGCTTGGCCAATACCAGAAATAGCAGATAAGGCATTCTCTATCTCACCAAGCTCGATTCGGTAACCCCTGATTTTGATTTGCTGATCGGCACGTCTTAGGTACTCAATATTTCCATCGCCTCCAAAGCGAGCTAAGTCGCCTGTGCGATACATGCGTGTGCCGTCTGGTCCGAAGGGATTTGCGATAAAACGCTCGGCGCTGAGTCCTGGACGATTAACATAGCCTTGGGCAAGCGCGGGCCCTGAGATATAGAGCTCGCCGATCACGCCATCCGGAACTAACGAAAGATTGTCGTCCAGAACAAACATCGCGTAGTCTTGCATCGGTTGCCCGATTGGGGCGGGTGTCGTTTGCGATCTAAATAGTGCGAGCGAGATATTTTGCGTACTCGCCCAGACCGTCGCTTCTGTCGGACCGTACATGTTGGTCACACTTCCACCAAACTTGAGCATTTGCTGAGCTAACCGGTACGAGAGCGCTTCGCCACCGACCAGCATCCTAAGTGCAGGGTGGTTTTGCTGCGATTCACTGACGACAAGATCCCACAGCGAGGGGGTTGCTTGCATCACTGTGATGGCGTGGGCTTCGATTGCATGGCGCAGCGAGATAGGGTCTTTGGTTTGCGCCGGACTGAGTAAGACAATAGTTGCGCCATTGAGTAAGGGTAGATACAACTCTAATGCCGCAATATCAAAGCCGATCGTGGTGATCGCCAACAGTTTGTCTGCTTCGGACAGTGGAGTGGCAAGCTGTGCTCCCTTCAGAAATTCAGCCAAGTTACGGTGTGTCAGTCCGACACCTTTCGGTTGGCCTGTGCTACCTGAGGTGTAAATGACATACGCCAGATGATCTGGCTGCAGGGGGAATGTTCTTTCTTGCTGCGTGATCGGTGTTTGAGCTTGTTGTTGGAGCTGTACGGCGACTGCATGCTGATCAAGAAGCAGTGTCAGCGGACAAGCTAAGCCCTCTCTTAAGGACTCGGACTCGAACAAGGGCGTCGTACTCAGCAAACATTGTGCTTGGCTGTCCGTCAGCATGTATTGCAGCCGAGCAGCGGGATACTCTGGATCAAGAGGTAAATACGCCGCACCGGCTTGTTGCACCGCAAGTAGAGCGATCAGCATCTGTGGACTTCGGTTGAGCAGAATGGCGACCAGTGAGCCCGGACCAATCCCGCGCTCGATCAAGACACGTGCGAGCTGCGTGGACTGACCAAGGAGCTCTGCGTAGCTCAGAACATCCTGTGACTGCTGTTGCTGGAAGATCAGCGCTGTTCGTGTTGCGTGTTGCGTGGCAAGTTGCGGCAACTGATCAGCGAAAAGCGGCGTGATTGACAGATTGTTCTCTGGCGTTGTCAGTGACTTGTTGCAACGCGTGAGGAGTGCTTGGCTTTCGGTTTCATTGAGAAGTGGAATATTCGCCAAAACAATATCGTGTTGTTCTGAAAAGAGTGCAACCAGATAGGAAATGCGTTCAAGTATCCACTGCGCGTGTTGCTGATCTAGACGTTTTTCGTCATAGGTCAGACGCAGCAGCAGTTGTTCTCCGGGTACCGCAATAAGAGAGATCGGGTAGTGGGTGCCATCAATGCCTTGAGAGCCGGTTTGGATGAGTTTGCCTGTTTCTTTTGAGACGTCGCTTACATCGAGATTGCCAGAACTGTAATTTTCAAAAATGAACAGGGCTTCAAAAAGGGGCACGCTGTTTTGTAGACCTGGGTTTGCTAACTGCTGAATTCGGGACAAGCCAATATGTCCATGCGCCTCTTGCTGCGCCTGGGCATTTTGTTGCGTGCGTAGCCAGTCTACAAGTGTCTCTGCAGGTGCCAACGTTAGACAAAGCGGCAAAGTTTCGATAAATAGACCGATGGCCTGGTCGATATGGTCAAGCTGAATGCCGCGGCCGCTTCTGACGCTACCGATCACAAGGTTATCTGAACGGCTAATTTTAGCCATGAGCAAACCAAACAGTCCTTGCAGTGCAGAGGCAGGTGTCAAGCCGTTATCTCGTGCGGTCTTTTCGAAATTCCGTGTAGTCTGCACATTAAGAGACAATCTTAGGTCACCCATACCTTGTTTGGGTGATGCGGGGCTAGGCAATACCAATTGCCCTGCCTCCTGCACTCCAGCAAGATGCTCTTTCCAATAGGTGAGCGCAGCCTCTTCAGGTTGCTGTTTAAGCCAGGCAAGATAATCCTTCCAGTCAAAAGCACGGGCGAACTGAGCAGGGATATTTTGGATTTCTGCTTCATAAAAGCGCGCAAGGTCTTTGAGCATGAGGGGGGTTGACCAACCATCTAGCACCATATGATGATTTGAAATCAAGAGTGCCGTGTTTTCTCCATCTAGCTTGGCTAAATATGCACGAAATAATGGCCCTGCTGTCAGATCGAAAGGGATCGCAAGATCTAATTTACGTAAGTGTGTCAGTCGTTCTTGTGGTGATCCGCTCAACTCGAGTATCGGACACTGGTAGGTCGAGGCATTCAAAATCACACCGGTTGCTTCAAGTGCTGAGGGCGCGACCACGACCAGCCGTAGAATTTTATGACGTGTCACAAGCAGTTGGTAAGCGCGCTGCATCGCTGCTAAGTCAAATTCACCACTAAAGGTAAATGCCATCTGCACATGATATGGATCGACTGAACCATTGTCCCGAGAGAGACTTTCAAATGCCAAACCTTGTTGGAGCGTTGTGAGCGGCACCACATCCTCGAGCGTTGGATATTTTCTGACAAGCAGATCGAGTGCGCTTTGAGTCAGCGTCTGCCCCATTAGCTCGAAATCAGAGGGTGTATGACGGTTAAAAAGCGGGTCTTCCAAGCAATGGCGGGTCAACGAGATAAGCGCTTGCCTGTATGCCAGAGTGAGTGCTTGAACCGAGGACTCGTCATGCGCCTCCTTGCAGTAGGCGATACTAAAGCGCAGGCATCCCTGGGGATCAACCATCGCATTGATGTCGAATAAATGCATGCGCTGGCGATTGTCGTCGTCTTGGCAGGCAGTCAGGCCACCTTGATCGAACATCCATTGTCCTCGCTGTTCGCTTGAGGTTGCGGATTGATCGCTTTTATTTTCTTCGTTGAACTGACCTAGATAGTTCAGCACGATCTGTGGCTGTGGGCGGTCATCGAACAGCTGCTTGGTGTCTGCATCATAGTGACGCAACACCCCATAGCCGATACCTTTATCGGGCAGGGCGCGCAGGTCTTCTTTGATCTGTCGCAAGGCGTGACCGGGCGCCTCGGGCGCAGACCAGTCGAGCTGACCGAGCCGCAAACGCAGTGGGAACAGGCTGGTGAGCCAGCCGAGCGTGCGTGTCAGATCTTCCTCGGTTTCGCGACCATGACCTTCGAGTGCGATCAGCGGATCACCGAGGGTGTGCTGGTAGCGCTTTTGGCTCCATTGGCAGAGTGCTATGCCTAGCGCGGTGAGCAACACATCGTTGATTGCGCCGTGATAGACGGCAGGTGCACGTAACAGGCGTTGTGTGTCGGCCTGGCTGAGCTGTCCACCGACGTGGGCGGAGCTGCCCAAGGTGTTGTCTTCAGGTTGGATCGGACGATCGCAAGGTAAGGCTTGGGCCCCTTGGAGCTGCGAGAGCCAGAGGTGCTGTTCGCTGCGACGCGTGCCATTGGCGCCTTGTCGGGCGAGCGACTCAGACCAAGCCCGCAGTGACATCGTGCGCGCGGGCAAAGCTGCGCCGGGTGTCAGCGTGCAGGTGGCGAGATCCTCCATCAGGATGCGCCAGGACACGCCATCGATGGCGAAGTGGTGAATGACGAGCAACAGCAGGGCGGGTGCCTGCGGGCGTAGGACCCAGCGCGCAGCCATGATGCCGCCTGGCACTTGAGGATCCAACGCGTCGCTCAAGCGTTGGAAAGACGCGAGCATCGACTGCTGGGCGGCCTCTGGACTCAGGGAGGTGAGGTCGAGCGTTGGTAAGGTCAGCGCGGGCAGGGCTGAGGTGGGATCGATCACCATGCTGATATCGGCGCAGGACTCGACCGCACTCTCCAACTGTTCAGCTGAAATCGTTCGCAAGCGCAGCGCACCGTGGTGGTGACGCAGGCGCTCGAGCGCCTCGAGCACAGTTGCATGATTGAGCCCTGCAGGCACACGCAGGCAGACGGCTTGGTTAAAGTGTTTGAGCGAGCCCTTGAGCGCGAGGTAGTCTTGGGCGATGGGCAGGGGCGACAACTCGCCTTCTTCGACCCAGACGGTCTGCACAGTCTCGGTGGAGGCGAGTGTGGCTGCCGAGGCGAGTGCCTCCGGGGTTTGGTGTTTAAAGACGTCTCTAACGCTAAACACCAGACCTTGTGCGCGGGCACGACTGACTAGACGAATTGCCGAGATGCTATCTCCGCCAATACTGAAAAACCCGTCATCCAAACCGACTTGAGCCATGCCAGTCACCTCTGAGAACAGGTGACTGACCAATACTTCCTTGGCAGTCTGCGGCGCGCGGAATCGTTGCGTGGAGGTCTGAGCTAGAGGTAAGGGGAGTGCTTGTCGATCGAGCTTGCCGTTTGCATTGATTGGTAATGCCGTCATCGATACAAAATAGCTCGGCACCATGTAGTCAGGCAAGCTCGACCCCAAGGCGCTGCGCAATGCTGTGTCACTCGGGACGTCATGGCCCTCTCGTGGGACGACGTAGGCAACGAGCCGCTTGTCTCCATGGATTTCTCGAGCTAGCACAGCAACTTGGGCAAGCGCTTGGACCTGGTTTAAAAGCGTAGCTTCTATTTCACCCAATTCGATTCGAAAACCACGAATTTTGACTTGATCATCGGCACGACCAAAATACTCAATCGCGCCATCTGAGCGATAACGTGCCAAGTCGCCCGTTCGATACATACGCGTACCAGTCGCATCGGATGTTGAGAAAGGATTAGCGATAAAACGTTCGGCAGTCAATCCGGGACGGCTGAGATAGCCGCGTGCTAAACCCTCGCCTGCGATATACAGTTCACCAACAGATCCGGGGGCGACAGGCTCGAGTCCCGCATTCAGTACATAAAGTTGGGTGTTCCAAATGGGACGCCCAATTGGAGGGGGGAGTGTGGCACTACTGCGTAGACATTTCCAAAAAGATACATCAATCGCCGCTTCCGTTGGGCCATAGAGATTCCAGAGCGATGCTTGTGGAAAGCGTGTCAGATATTGGTTTTGTAGTGTGGCACTGAGTGCCTCACCACTCATTACGATTTGTTTAAGACTTGAGCAAGATTTTTGATGAATACTTTGTAAAAAAACCGCAAGCATCGAGGGCACAAAGTGCATCACCGACACTTGGTGGGCATCGATCATTTGCTCGAGATACTCTGGTTCCTTTTGTCCGCCTGGGCGAGCAATCACGAGCGCGGAGCCCGTCAGTAAGGGTAAGAGCCACTCCCAAACCGCAACGTCAAAGCCAATGCCGGTCTTTTGGAGGATACGATCTGTCGCGTTGAGTTTTAGAACATCCTGCATCCAGTCCAACCGGTTGGTCAAAGCTTGGTGCGTATTACCTGCGCCTTTCGGCGTACCCGTTGACCCTGAGGTGTAAATCAAATAGGCAAGTTGATCAGGATGGTAGGGCTGATTTCTTTCAGAGCGAACGATCGTCGCCTTAGGGTATTGAACCAGACTCTCCTGCCAAGCAGGTGCGTCGACTTCGATGACGATACCGGGCCTTGCCGCTTCGCTCAGGCTTTCTAAGCCGCTTGTGGTCGTGAGCAGCACGACGGCCTGACTGTCCGTCAGCATAAAGTCCAAGCGCTGTTGTGGGTATTCTGGATCAAGCGGGAGATATGCCGCACCGGCTTTCAGGATCGCCAACATCGCGACGATCATCTCTGGACAACGATTAAGCAGAACCGCTGCAATCTTGTCTGGTCCTAGACCCTGGGAGATCAAGCACCGTGCGAGTTGATTTGATGCTTGGTCCAGTAACGCATAACTCAGTGGTTCAGTTTCTGAGCCCAATCCCGAAATGAGTGCTGGCGCGTCAGGTGTCAGGATGCATTGCGCAGTAAAACGCTCCATCAGTGACGCATGTGAAGCATGAAGCGAAACACGTGCACCAGATGATTTTGACAATACCGTGTCGCGTGTGACCAGATCCATGACAGGTAGGGTCACCAGCGCAGCGTCGGGATGGTGAATAAATCCTTTGAGCGTCTGGTCAAAGGCCTGCATCCAGACCTCGACCGTTGAAGTCTCGAATAAATCTGCATCAAACTCGAAACTTCCGCTCAACTCTCCGTTTGCTTGCTTGGTTAGATAAAGTGTCAGATCAAGTTTTGCCGTGGGTAGGCCAACTGATTCAGGTACGCAACGCAGACTGCCGAGTTTGAAACCGGTCTCTCCTTGTGTTTGGAGTGATAGCATCGCTTGAAACACAGGTGTGTGCGAGAGCGATCGGCTGATGCCCAAGTGCTCGACTAGTTGCTCAAAGGGTAGATCTTGATCGGATAGACAATCTTGAACAGTGCGGTGCGTCTGAGCAATCAGCTCAAGAGGTGACTGCGTATCGGTCACAGTGACCGGCATCACAACTGTATTTAACAGGAAACCCACCATCGCTTCGGTGTCGATGTCGTCGCGCCCTGAAACAGGAGAGCCAATGGCGACTGCATGTTGTCGAGAGAGTTTGGCGAGTGTCGCACCATAGGCCGCGAGTAGCACAGTGTAGAGCGTGGTGTTTTGTTTGCGCGCAAGTGTTTCTAGCGCATTGACTGTTGGACTAGCGATCGTAAGAATGAGCTCTTGGGCGCGGCGACTTCTGTCAGGATCACGTGCGCGATCAAGCGGTAATGCAAGCAACTCAGGTACCTCAGCCAGACGCGCTTTGGCACGTTCTACGGCGGGTGCGAGACCATTTTGTAGATTTTCCTGTTGCCATGCAGCCCAATCGCTGTAGTGAATTTCTAGGTCTGGCCAATTGAGATTTTGACTTTCTGCAAATGCGCAATAGGCTTCATCAAGTTCACGCGCAATGATATTGCGCGATACGCCATCAGCGGCCTGGTGGTGCATGGTGAGGAGTAAAACTGACTCAAGCGGACTGATTAAAATGAGTCGTGCGCGTAACGACAGATCATTTTCGAGATCGAAAGGTTTTGCAGCCTCAGCGCGAATCAGCTCGGTGACTAAACCTTGACAATGCTCAGCATCTTCTTGATGGCGATCTCGAAAATCGATGATCTCGAGGATGTTCTCTATGTTGGGCGGATCCAGCAGATACCCAACTGGTTCGCCACTTTCTGACGCACGCATCACCGTACGAATCGCTTCGTGACGCGTGCATATTGCCACAAAAGATTTTTTTAATGCCTCGATATCAAGTAAGCCACTGACGCGGATGGCGAGTGGCATGTTGTAAGTTGCGGAGGAGCCTTCTAAACGATCCAGAGCCCATAAGCGACGTTGACCATAGGACAAAGTAAGCTTAGTTGTCATTGCGAATTCTTCCCATGCCTGACTGAATGCGGCGTCTAGATTGTTTAGTGATGCCATCCAAAAATGCCGCTAACTGCTGTGGCGTTGGATGTTCAAAAATGGCGCGAAGCGGTAGTGTTTTTTCTGTTTCCTGACGCACTCGGGCGACAAGTCTCATGGCGAGCAATGAATGACCGCCAATTGCAAAAAAACTATCGTCTGTGCTGACTTCAGTGACTTCTGTGATTTCCTGAAATAGGCGTACCAACAGAACTTCACTCGCAGTGCTGGGTAGCAGAGAGACTTTCTCTGAGGACCCGAGATCAGAGAGACCGATCGGATCGGGTAGTGCGCGGCGGTCGAGTTTGCCAGCCGGACTAAGTGGCAAGGCCTCTAGCGTGACAAAGTGTGCTGGCACCATATAGTCCGGCAGTGTTTTGAGCAGAGCCAAGCGCAGTTGTGCTGCGCTCAGGAGCTCTTGGTCTTGGTGGTGCACGATATAGGCGACGAGTCGTTTATCTTGTGAGGATTGCCCGACTTGCCGAGCGATCACAGCGACTTGACTGAGGCCAGGGCATTCCTTTAAGAGCGCTGACTCGACCTCACCTAACTCAATACGAAATCCGCGAATTTTGACCTGATCATCTGCCCGGCCTAGAAACTGAATCGCACCGTTAGGCATGCGAACGGCAATATCACCTGTGCGGTACATACGCGCACCGGGTTCACCATAGGGATTCGCGATGAATTTTTCAGCGCTCAAGCCTGAGCGATTGAAGTAGCCTCGCGCTAAACCAATACCCCCTAGGTAAAGCTCTCCAAGAATACCGTCTGGGACAGGTTCGAGGGTCGCATCGAGAATATAGAGCTCGGTATTCCAGATAGGGTAGCCAATGGGCGGGAACTCTTCCCACTTGCCCTGATCCTCATCCATTGAGTAGTAACTGACAACATGCGCCTCAGTCGGGCCATACAAATTGTGCAGGCGCGAGTTTGGGTGTGCCTGATAGGCTGCACGGATCGCAGGCGTGATCTGTAGTTGTTCACCTGCGGTAAAGACCGCCTCTGGCCATCCCTCGACCTCAAAGTTTTGCTTGGCGTCCGCAAGATTATTCAGCACTACGAACGGCGCATATAAATGGGCGACTTTGTGATCATGAATATATTGCGCGAGTGCTCGGCTATCTCGACGAGTCTCGTTGTCCACTAATACGAGTGTGGCGCCTTTTGTATACGCCCAGGCGATTTCTTGCGCAGAGGCATCGAAACTGATGGGAGAATATTGCAGCACACGCTCGGCTTGACTTGGTATCGTGGCATGTTGCCAATTCACAAGATTCATCAGTGAACGATGTAAAAATCCTACCCCTTTTGGGTTACCCGTGCTGCCTGAGGTGTACATCATGTAAACCAACTGATCGGGCGATAGTGGAGCACTACGATCGCGATTGGTCACATTTTTTGTGGGTTGTGCGGCGACTTCGTCTCGCAAGGACGGCTGATCAAGACAAAAGGTTTGTCCCGTCACCGCATTTTGACGCAACACTTCATTGAGCACCTCAAGGTGGATGCTTTGGCTGAGCACAATGGGTGCACGACTATCTGAAAGCATGAAGGCAAGTCGCGCTTTTGGATAATCGACATCAAGTGGCAGATAGCTTGCACCCGTTTTGTTGATTGCCAAGAGTGCAATGATTAGGTCTGGCGTGCGATCCAACATCATTGCAACAATGTCGTCACAGCGGATACCTGCATGGATCAGGTAGTGTGCCAATTGGTTCGCGCGGGTGTTGAGCTCCTGATAGGTGAAGCGCTGATCTTGAAACTCAAGTGCGATGTTGTCAGGGGTCAGTAATACTTGCTTTTCAAAAGCGCCGTTCAGGGTCAGATCACTCTCATCGAGTTTGATTTCTACGCCACGTCCTCTCGCGAGCGTTTCAGTACGCGCAACCTCATTCATGAGGGGCAGTGTTTGTATGGACACCTCAGGTTGCAAGGCCAGCGCCGCGGTGAGTGTTTCAAAGGCGAGTGCCCAGCGTTTGACGCTTTCAGTGTGAAAGAGATCACTGTCATACTCAAAGGATCCACTCAAACTGCCATCTGCCTCAGGGCGCAGATGTAAAGTCAGATCGTACTTGGCAGACGCGGCACCCAGAATCTCTTGTTGCGTATGCAAATCACCTAATACAAAGGGTGTTGAGGCGTCCGCTTGAAAGGCGAACATCACCTGAAACAGAGGGCTGTGGTGCAGGGACCGTGTGACGCCGAGGTCTTCGATCAGACGCTCAAAAGGAATATCCTGATCGACTAAGGCAGCATTCACGCTGTTCTTGCTCTGCTCAACCAGCTGGGTGCCGGTCAATATGCCGGATACTTTTAGCGGAATCGCGAGTGTGTTGAGCAGAAAGCCAATCAGACCTTCGGTTTCGATATGTTGGCGTCCAGCTACGGGTGAGCCAATCACAACGGCGCTTTGACCCGCTAGGCGTCCAAGAGTTGCTGCATAGGCGGCGAGTAACGTCGAGAACAACGTGGTGTTAGATTGCGCAGCAATCTCCCGCAGCATACCTGCGGTCATTGCATCAATCTGAATAGGCACGTGCTTGGCTGGACGCACACTCTGTGTTTGGCGTGGATGATCCAGTGGCAGAGTCAATAGCTCAGGATAGTCAGCTAGACGAAGTTTAATTTTTTCGATACGTGCTGGAGCGTGTGACTGTAAATTTGCCTGTTGCCACGCAGCCCAGTCGGCATAACTCACGGACAACTCAGCCGATGCAGGAGATTGTCCTGCGCAATAAGCCTTGTAGGCATCATTCAATTCACGTGCCAGAATACCAACTGAGATCGCATCAGCGGCTTGGTGATGAACAGAAATCAACAAAGTCGCGTGTTCAGGACTTTGATTGACGAGCAATGCTCGCAAGGAATAATCTTGCTCTAGGTTGAATGGTCGCGCAGCCTCAGCTTCGATCTTTTCGCGAACGATTTGACTACTCTCTGCCTCATACGCCGAGTGAGCGAGCGTTTGGGTGACTAAAAGCTGGTCAGTCGATGGAATGGGTAGAACGCGACCGAATAGCAAACCGTTATCGTCTTCTTGCATGACAGTGCGCAACGGCACATGCCGCTTGACGATACTGATCAAGGCGAGACCAAGTGCTTCGACGTTGAGTACGCCTTGCAGGCTGAGAACCGCTGACATGTTGTAAGCAGCTGACGGCCCATCGATACGATCCAGCGTACCTAGACGGCGCTGACCGAATGACAGGATGACCTGATCGTTTGGTCTCTGGCCCAGACCTGCTGTCAATGGAGTGCCCGATTCTTGCGTGAGCACTTCAATATGCGGGGCGAGCGCCTGAGGAGTGGTGTGTTCAAAGAGCAAGCGTAGTGGCAAAGCAACGCCCAACTCTTTGCGGATACGTGCCACCAGACGCATCGCCGTCAAGGACTGTCCGCCGATTGCAAAAAAGCTGGCGTCAGCACTGACAGCGTTTAGGCCGGTGACATCACCGAATAGACGACACAAGAGTGTTTCAGTCGCGGTGATTGGTGCCACATAGTCATTTGCTTCAACTAAAAGCTCGGGTGCGGGTAGAGCGCGTCGATCAAGTTTACCGTTCGCATTGAGTGGCAATGCGTCGATCACCATCAGGTGAGTCGGAACCATATAGTCTGGCAGTCGCACAGAGAGTCTGGCTCGGAGAATAGTCATGGCAGGAACGACTTGATCTTGATGGCCGACCAGATACGCGGCTAGACGTGCTTCTGAGCCTGCAGCTATTGCAATGACCGCCACTTGACTAAGCTCGGGTGAGGTCATCAGTAAGGCGGCTTCAATTTCTCCAAGTTCGATTCTGAAACCGCGAATTTTGACTTGATCATCGGCGCGACCGAGATATTCGATCGCACCATCGGCACGTTTGCGCGCTAAGTCACCTGAACGATACATCCGTGCGCCAGGTGTGAGCCAAGGGCAGGCAATGAACCGCTCGGCCGTGAGTCCTGCGCGACCGAGATAGCCTCGGGCCAATCCTTCCCCGGCAATGTACAGCTCGCCCACCACACCTTCAGGGATGGGTTGGAGTGCTGAGTCGAGAATAAAGAGGTGTGTATTCCAGACGGGCAGACCAATCGGTGGCGGTGTGAGTCCGTCTTCGGGGCGACAACGCCACGCGGATACGTGAATCGCTGCTTCCGTCGGACCGTAAAGATCCCAGAATTCAGCGCGAGGAAATGCCTGCAGGGTTTTATGTTGAAGCGTACCGCTCAAGGCTTCGCCACTGGTGACAATCAGTCTCAGACTTTCGTGTTTAAGTCCCTGTTGTTCTTCCAGAAAGAGTTCCAGCATCGAAGATACAAAATGGATCATCGTGATGCCATACGTATCGATGGCCTGATGTAGATAGGTCGCATCTTTTTGACCGCCTGGTCTTGCAATGACCAGCGTCGCCCCTGCCATGAGTGGTGCAAACCACTCCCAGACGGCGACATCAAAGCCAATGGCCGTTTTTTGTAATACGCGATCACCAGGTTGGAGCTGCATTGTTGACTGCACCCAGTCCATGTGATTCACAATCGCATGATGGGTGTTCCCAGCGCCTTTTGGTGTACCGGTCGAGCCAGAGGTGTAGATCAGATAGGCTAACTGTTCGGACAGCAGAGGACCCGCGCGTTCTTGAGCAAGAATCGTTGTGCTTGAGAGCGCTGCGATTGCTGTATCGACTTTTGGTGCATCAAGGGTGACAACTTGGCAAGTGGCTATCTCGGTGCCTAAACGTTGTTGTTGCTTCGTTGTCGTGATGAGTGCCCGCGCTTGGCTATCGCCCAGCATAAAGCTCAATCTCTCCTCTGGCACCTCAGGATCAAGCGGCAGATACCCAGCCCCAGCTTTTAGCGTCGCGAGCATTGCCACGATCATTGCAGGTCCACGCTCGAGCAAGATCGCGACGATGTCATCGTTGCGAATCCCTTGGATCAATAAATGTCGGGCTAATTGATTCGAGCGCTGATCTAACTCGCTGTAGCTCCATGCGGAGGTTAGCGTTTCAGCCAATGATATCGAATCAGTGCTGAAAGCTTCAAACATCAGTGCAACATTGTCTGGTGTTCGCTTGACTTGCTCGGCAAAGCGCGCAACGAGTGTCAGTGGCTCAGGTGCTAGTGCGTGTAACGCTCCGGCGCTGGCTTTAATGGTTGCCTGGATGTGCTGCTCTGACATCCAGGGTAGCTGCGCGATTGGACTTTGCGGAGTTTGGTACAGCACAGTTAGAATCTGTTCAAAAGCGTGCGCCCATCGTTGCACGCTTTCTTTTGAAAAGAGATCCGCATCATATTCAAAGACACATTCCATCTCACCGGTCTCAAGCGGTGTGAGATACAGCGTTAAATCATATTTTGCGTGAGCGAGCGTCACAGGTTGCATCGTGCACTGCAGTCCTGGCAACTCAATAGTTAGAGGCTTATCTGTCTGGTAGGCTAGCATCGCCTGAAATATGGGTGTCTGACCGAGCGAGCGAGGGATATTCATTTCCTCGACGAGTCGCTCAAAAGGCAGGTCTTGGTCGCTCATTGCTGCGGTTAGGTTTGAGCGGGTCTGATGGAGTAACTCAACGCCAGTTTCATTGGGCGAGACCGCACACGGAATCGCCATTGTGTTGACAAAATAACCTACGAGTGACTCAGCTTGACACGTTGTTCGGCCGCTAATGGGTGAACCGATGACAACAGACTGTTGACGTGAAAGACGCGATAGTAAAGCGGCGTAACCAGTCAATATGGTCGTAAAAAGCGTTGTCTGCTCTGCACGTGCAACCGCCTCAAGACCGAGGATCGTGTAGCGATTGAGTTGTTGTCTGACATAGCCAGCATACTTTTCACGATTATTGCGGCGAGGATAGTCCAGAGGCAAACTTAGAAACTCAGGCGCACCCGTTAGCCGGTTTTTTGCACGTTCAATTTTATCTGCGAGACCATCTTCAACCACTGACTGTTGCCATGCTGCCCAATCACTATATTGAACACTGAGAGGCGACCATGATGGCGTATGTCCGCCTAACAAGGCCTCATATGCTTGCGCAAGCTCTGCAAAGAGTTGCACACTTGAGAGACCGTCACCAGCCTGGTGATGGATGGTAATCACGAGCACGAAGTCTTGTGGGGCGACCTCAAGCAGCATGGCGCGCAGGGACAGATCGCGTGCTAGATCAAATGGTTTGTTGTTGGCATCACTGATAAAAGATTCAACCAGCGAAACACCATTCAGTGGCTCAGCATGTTGAGCCAGTCGTTGATATTCTGCAGGTGTGAACGATTGCAAAATTTGAGTTGTCGCCCCGATGGGGTCAAGCACACCGTAGAGCTCGCCATCGCTGGCTTCTTGTATGAACGTTCGCAAGGGTTGATGGCGCTCAACTAAAGCCGTCAACGCATGATTCAAGGCTTCGGTGTTGAGAGAGCCACGGATTCTAACTGCAGAGGGCAAGTTGTACGCCGATTTTGCATGGTCCAGTTGGCTAAGTGTCCAAAAGCGTTTTTGTCCCTGCGAAAGAACAATCCGCCCCTCTGTCCGCTGACCCATGCCCGGTCGTGGTTGTGTCAGCGTTGGTGCTTGCTCTAGTGATGTGGCTTGCGTCTGCCCTTGTGACTCTATGTGCGCGGCAAGCGCTTCAGGTGTTGGATATTCAAAGACCTTATCCAGTGTGACCTCGTAGCCTAGTCGCTCTCTAAGTTGAGTGACCAGACTAATGGCAAGAAGGGAGTGGCCACCAATTGCAAAGAAGTCATCGTCGATGCCGATTGGGGCGGTGTCAGTGAGTCTTCCAAACAATTCGCAGATTATTTGTTCGGTTTGATTTCGGGGGGCTCTAAAGCTATTACGGTCGGTTTGAGTACCTGGCTCAGGCAAGGCGCGAAGATCGAGCTTGCCATGCACAGTGAGAGGCAACGTGTCTAAATATTCGAAATAAGCTGGCACCATGTATTCGGGCAGCGCGCTTGAGAGTACCGTACGCAAGCGACTTTGCTCGGGTGCTTCTTGATCTGCTGACGTGACGAGATAGGCGACCAGTCTGAGTTCGTCTGAGAATTTTTTCGCAATCACAGCAACTTGAGTCAGCGACTCGAACTTTGAGAGCAGTGTCTTCTCGATTTCACCTAGTTCGATTCTGAATCCACGGATCTTGACTTGGTTGTCCGCGCGCCCGACATAGACCATCAGTCCATTTTTGTTACGCTGGACAAGATCGCCTGTGCGGTACATACGTTGGCCCGGTGTACCAAAGGGGCATGCGATGAACCGTTCCGCCGTGAGTCCGGATCGACCGAGGTAACCACGGGTGACACCGATGCCCGAAACATAGAGTTCACCGATCGTTTCGTCCGGCACGAGAGCCAGCGAAGCATCCAGAATGTAATCGTTTACGTTGGCGATCTGAGCACCAATCGGGACGGGTTCATTTGCAGAGGCGCCACCGTTGTAGTGCAGTGGTGGACTCATTGCGGCACAGACAGTGACCTCGGTTGGGCCGTAGGCATTCACCATACGTCTGTTGTTCGCAAAACGTTCGACTAATTCGGACGGACACGATTCGCCTGCGACACAAAGCGTTCGCAGCGGTGCAATTGCGCTTTCATCCAATAGTTTGACCAGGGCAGGTGGCAGCGTGGCATGGGTGACGGCGAATTGTTCAAGGTGCTCCGCGATATTGGCAGCGGTGTTCATGCGCATGCTGTTGGCTGGGAGGACCAGTGTGGCTCCCGCCGCAAAGGCAGACCAGATTTCCTGAACGCTGCCATCAAAGGCATGCGAGGCAAACTGTAAAACGCGATCTCCAGCCTGAATCGCCAAATACTCCCCTTTTGCATGCGCCATGTTCAACACGCCGCGGTGTGGCACGCCGACACCCTTGGGGTTACCCGTCGAACCGGATGTATAGATGATGTAGGCCAGATTGTCTGGCAACAGCGGTCTGAGACGCTGCGCATCAGTAATCGTGGTCCCATCGAGCGACTGGATGGTTAGGCTGACAGCAAAATCCTCCAGATCAATACGTTTTTGCTGTCTAAGCGCGTCTTCCAGTTCAGCAACTTGCAAATGCTCGGAGATCGAGATGATATGTTGTGCGTTACGATCTTCGATCAGGTATTGCAGTCGGGCTGCCGGGTAATCAGGATCGAGAGGGAGATATGCTGCACCCGTCTTTAACACCGCCAGCATTGCGACAATCAATTCAGGTGAACGCCGCAACAAAATGCTGACTGTTTGTTCTGATCCAACGCCTTGTCTGATGAGGTAACGCGCGAGTTGATTGGCGCGCTCGTCAAGCTCTGCATAGCTAAGCGTAGTTGGTCTACCCTCATCGCTGTACATCAGCGCCGCTGCATTGGGTTGCTTGGTGACTTGCGCTTCAAAGAGTGCAGGGAGGTGGCGTATGGCAGGGTCAAGCGCGAGAGCCCGACCCGTTGAGTTTTTGAGAATTCTCGCTTGTTCGTCAAGATCAAGAATAGAGATATTGGCGATTGGCGTATCGGTCAACGAGGGGAGTTGAGACAGCAGGTGGTACAGACGAGTGAGGTGTTCGAGCGCTTGTTGTTCATGGTAGCGCTCGCCGTTGTAGTCCAACCTGATTTGAACGGGACCATCATCGGATCGATCAAAAATTTGTAGCTCAAGATCCGCGATGGCTCCGGCGCCTCTAGTCTCTACAAGACCTGTGGCATCACCAAAGTTCACGTGTTGCTCAAAAACTAAATGATTAATTAAAAATGAAAATGGCGCATCCAGATTCATCTGGCGATGCATTGCGGCGATTTCACCATAGGGAAATCGATTATGTCTCAAGCCTATACGCGTTTCACGCGCGATACGACGGATCAGCTCAGAAACTGTTTCTGCACTCTCGACGGCGACGCGCAGCGGCACGGCATTGGCCAGCATACCCATCAAGGTACGGGTATTTTTGCTGCGCCCTGCAGTCGGTGTTCCGACACATATGTCGGTTGTGCCTGTCATTTTCGACAGATAAATTGTGACCGCTGTCGCAAAGCTCGCATAGGCGCTTCGACCCGTTGCAACACCCCATTTTGTGATCTCTGTGTAGAGTGCACGTGGCATATTCGTCGTCACCGACAAGGGTCTCGATAAATCAAGACGCTTGAAAGGCTTGGGGCAAAGTGTTGCTGGTGAGGGAACGCCTGCTAGTTTTTCCTGCCAAAAGGCTTTATCTTCACTCCAGGCGGGACTGAGCTTGTAGGCGGCATCTTGTGCAATAGCTTCGGTCCAGCTGATATTGCGGTCAACGAATTCGGTCGCTCTATTTCGATAACACTCTGCCAATGCCTGAGTGAAATATGCAACGCCCGGCGCATCGATCATCAGATGATGAAATAGTGAGTAGTAAATCCAGTCCTCGTCAGTGAGTCTAATTAACCCAAAGCGGTAGTGAGGTCCATTTTCCAGGTCAATTGGATCAAGTTCAAACTGCTGCAAGAGAGCATCCGCATCGGCTTCAGGATTTTTTGCTTGACGCAGGTCCGTTAGTTCAAGCTCAATGGGTTCTGCTTGCACGACACGCTGATAGGGTTCACCTTGGACGCTGCCAAAACGTAAGCGGAAAATCTCCGTGCTAGCAACCAAACAGTCATGCGCGCGGTTGAGGGCAGGGATGTCAATGGGGCCTTTGATCCGAATGAACTGCCCAACGTTGTAGGCTGGGCATGCGGGATTAATTAACTGGTGATACCAGACAAAGCGTTGGGCACTGGCGAGAGGCTGATGCATCACTGGTCCAGACATCACTTATTCGCCGCCATCGCCTTTTGAAGACTCAGTGGACGCATGTCCGTCCATTCGCGGTCGACATAGGCGGAAGCCTCTGCTTTAGAACCCGTAAAATCAGTTTCAAACCAGCCTGCAGGGGTGACTTTCTTTTCAGGCCAGAGCGAATATTGACCCTCTGCGTTTTTAATGACTTTGAAGAGGTCACCGTCAATTGTGTAAGCATTGATGGCTGGCGTTGTCTGAGAGGTCATGAGTGTGCTTCCGCAGTGAATACATCAATTTGTGTGCGCGCAGAGGTGAGAGATGTATGAATGGGCGCGAGGTAGGCGTGAAGTATGAGCCAAGCACGTTCAGCGAGGGCAAATAATCCTCGTGAAAGCTCACACTGGGTGAAAAGATTTTGAGAGAGGGCTATTGTTTGAATTGTTGCGAGTTATTGTGAGGAATTGTGAGGGTTATTGCTGGCCCGCGGTGACAATGTCATGAGTATTTTCAACAGGGTTCACCATGACCATTACGATCGATACGGAAGCCATTGAAGTCTTCCCAAGTACTGAACAAACATTGCGGCTTGACCATGCTGGCAAGCTGATCGCCTCAGCTTCGCGTTGGAGTCTTGCCGCTGCGCTGATTCCGGTGTCTTACTTGGACATGGCTGCTTTGGCTGGTGTGCAGACCAAGTTGGTGATTGATTTGGCCGAGCTTTATGGTGAGAAGGCGTCGAAAGAGGTCGTCTCTGGCGCCATTTCTGTTTTGTTGGGCACGCTGGTGCCAGTAGGGGCGACCCATGCTGCGGTGGGTGCCACCGCTAAACTCTTTCCTGGCATTGGGACGATCATTGGTTCAGTTTCGATGGCAGCTTTCGGTGCTGCAGCAACATATGCTGTCGGCAAGGTTTTTGTTCGTCACTTTGAGAATGGTGGCAGGATGTCTAATTTAGGAGAGGCCAAGCTTCAAGCTGAACTCAAAAAAGAGTTTGTGAAAGCGGCTTCACAGAGCTAAACCACAGAGTTAAACCTAGCGGTCCATTTTGGAGCCATAAAAATCACGGCACATCGGCGGTCGTGATTTTTTCTATTTCACGTCATGCAGATAATCGCGATTTCCAATCAGAAGGGTGGTTGTGCCAAGACAACAACTGCGGTTAATTTGGCTGCGGGCTTGGCGTATGCCGGTCGCAGGGTGTTGCTCATTGACTTGGATCCTCAAGCTAATGCCAGCGATTGGTTAGGTGCCTCAGCGGCAAAAGTCGGTAGTTTGGAGATCTTTACCGCTGAGCAATCACTAGACGCACTGATGAGTGCTTCAAGCGTCAATGGCGTTTCTGTTATCGCAGGTTCTAGCGCGTTGTCTACCCTCGAACGCATCCTTTTGAGCGACCCACAGCCGGAGACGTTTCTAAAGCGCCGACTTGCGACACTCTCCACGGCGCAGTGGGATGATGTGATTCTAGATACGCCGCCGACGTTGGGATTATTAACGCTGAACGCCTTGACCGCCGCCGATCAGTTGCTTGTGCCGGTGACGTTGCAAGTGCTTTCATTGTCAGGCGTGGCCCAGCTGATGCAAACGGTGGATCGGGTGCGCGAGACGTTAAATCCCAACCTTGAGTTGCTAGGTTTACTGGCCTCGCGCGTTGACTTAAGAACACTTCATGCACAAGATGTGATTCAGGCGCTTGTTGAAAGTTTTGGCAACAAATTGCTCAAGACGCGTATTCGTGAAAATATTCGGCTCGCTGAGGCGCCTTCGTTTAGAGAAAGTATTTTTCAATATCGCCCCAAGTCAGGGGCGGCAGAGGACTATCACGCGCTTGCGCAAGAAGTCTTGTCACTCACGCGCTAAAAGGTTTATGCATGGCGACTAAGCGCCCCAACACAATCGGTTCGAATCCGCTAAAGCCGTCGACCGTGACTCCCGAGTCGACATTGCCTAAGCAGTCGCCAGGGACCGCGCCGCGCGTGCGACGGTCAGTCAAACAGACGGAAGCACTATTTGCGGCCCAGTTGAAACGCGATGATCCCGAGGGGCAGGTCGCAGAATCGAAGGCCGAAGAGGTTAACGCTCCGGACCCAGTCCAGGAGCGCAACAGTGGCCAGGAGGTTCTAACAAGTGACCGTCATCGTGAGGCAATGGTGATTGTTAAAACATGGTCGCAATGGTCTGTTGTTGCCGGTATGACACCCGTTCCGATTCTGGATACGCTGGTGCTGTCCGGGACGCAGATCAAACTCATTCAGCTTTTGTGCAAACATTACAACGTGCCGTTTGAACACAAAGTTGCCCTCGCCGTTGCAACCGGTTTGGTCGGTGGTACCGCGACAGTCACGATTGCAGGCGGCATCACGCGCTCTCTTGTGAGAAATGTTCCTGTTTTAGGACAAATCTTTAATTGGACGGTGGAGCCTGCGCTTTCATTTGGCTCAACCTATGCCATCGGAGCGACATTTGTTCGTCACTTTGAGGCAAATGGTAATTTATTAAGTTTTAAAGGGGAGCAGATGAAAGAGTACGCAGCGGAGCAGTATCAAAAAGGTAAAAACCTGTTTCTAAGCAAGAAACGTGCGGCCACTGCATAATCCAAGCTTGAAATAACTTTCTAAGACTGAGACAGCGCTGAGCCACTGCTGTTCGACCACTGACTGGATGTTGATGTGAATTGTTTATGCGTAGCCTAATGAAATCCGATCTCTTCGACTTTTTAAGTCGAGAGAGTCCGCGCGAGTTGCGACGCATGATCTGGCTATCTGTGTTTGTCGGTATCACCAACACGGGCTTGATTGGACTGATCAACATGGCAGCCACAGATGTGTCAAAGGGTGATTCGGTCACTTGGCAATTTTTCGCTTTTGCAGGCATGCTTTTGTTGCTTTTGTTGGTGACCCGTCGCTCTAACGATGAAAATATCCGCAGTGCACAGACCTTGATCTATCGCTTCAAGATCAAGATTATGAGCGATGTCTTTAAGTCAAATCTTGGCAAGATCGACGAAATTGGTCGCAACTACATCATGGAGGTGCTGGCGCGAGATACTCAATCGGTCTCTTCAGCAGTCGGCGTGACGGTCACGACCTGTCAGGCTGTTGCTACGTTGATATTTCTGACGCTTTACATGGCGACGGTCTCGATGACCGCATTCTTCATTATTTTTGCATCGACAACATTGATTCTGGTCGTAGGTGTTTCTGAGCTATTCAAGGTGACCGGCCAATTGCAAAAGGTTGCTGAACGTGAAGGGCAGGTCAATGCGATCTATGCTGACTATCTAAGTGGTTACAAAGAAATTAAGATGAACTCAGACCGCGCGTATGAAATTACGCGCCATATGGTTCAGGAGTCAAAAGACGTCAACGAGGAAAAAGGTAAGCTGGTCGTGACGATCACGAACTTCTTTAATAACCTACAGATTCTCTTGTACGTCATCGTTGGGATCATGGTGTTTGTGGTGCCTGTGATGTCGACAGATTTTGCGCCACACGTTACAACTGCTGCGACGACAGCTTTGTTTTTAGCAGGTTCGCTTTCGGGCATTATCGTCAGCATTCCTAATCTTTCACAAGCAAATGTGGCGGCCCGCACCTTGCAGACGCTGGCGATGCGTTTGGCAGAAAGCGCTCTGGAAGCGCCCGATGAGCGTGAAGAAATCTACGATGCGATCAAATCGATCTCCCTAGAGGGCGTTTGTTATCAGCACCCGGATCAGGAAAAACGCAGTGGATTTATGCTCGGTCCTGTGGACTATCAGTTCGATGCGGGCAAGGTTTATTTCATTCGCGGGAATAACGGCTCTGGCAAAACGACACTGATGCGGATTTTGATTGGTCTCTATCAGCCTAGTGTTGGACGAATCTTAGTCAACGGTTTCCCGATCTCGGAACCGACAACGGGGGCATATCGCGACATGTTCTCGGTGGTATTCAGCGATTTCCATTTATTCAAGACTCTCTACGGTTTGCCGGCGGACGATGTACGTCGCATGGAGGACTTACTGAAAGTCTTTCAGATGGAGGGCAAGGTCAGTATTCAAAATGGCCAGTTCAGTTCGCTTCAGTTCTCGACCGGTCAGCGCAAGCGTTTGGCCTTGATCGTGGCTTTGCTCGAAGACCGTCCTTTTATCATTCTCGACGAGTGGGCCGCCGATCAAGATCCTGAGTTCCGACAGGAGTTTTACGAAAATATTATTCCGAAGTTGCGTGCGATGGGCAAGACCGTGATCGCGATTACGCACGATGACCATTACTATGACAGGGCTGATCACGTCTTGTTTATGGCCAATGGCAAGCCAATTAATTCCTGACTGACGGAACAATGATGCGATATCTCAGAAAACTTTATCATCGATTTTCGGATTGGGTGGTCGTCAACATTATCCCAATGCTGATTTTTCTGTTTTTGTTTATCGGTGGCCTGGTGATTCTCTATCCTCGCATTGTGATGCTTGTCCCCGCTGGTTCAGTCGGCGTCATGTACCGGGCACTTGATGGTGGTGTGGCGTTGGACGAGTTGGTTCCTGAGGGCGTGACGCTCATCTTGCCTTGGAACTCCGTCTCTCAGTACAACAGTCGAATACAGATCCAGACTTTGGAGCTAGATGTTCTCACCTCTGATCTGCTCAAATCCAAGATCAAACTAAACTTTCAGTTCGAGGTCAATCGCCTCAGCTTACCCATGCTGCATAAATTCGTGGGCCCCGACTACGTCAAGACATTGGTGATTCCTGAAGTGACATCCGTAGCAAGAGAAATGTTTGGACGATTGAGTTCTACTCAAGCATTTACTGATGGAATTAATCAGGTTGTTCGAGATATTGCCATTACGGCTGATCGGGTGATCATTGATAAACTGAGTCCACCAGGACTTAAAGATGTCAGGTTGGTGCGTATCAGTGCTGTTCAACTTGAGTCGATCACTTTTCCTGAAGGCATACAAAAGGCGATTGAGGAAAAGCTGACGCTTGCGCAGGTATCCGAATCTTATATGTATAGGTTGATAACAGCGCAAAAAGAAGCACAGCGTAAGGTGCTGGAGGCCAAAGGAATTAAGGAGTTTCAGGATATCGTTAATGCTGGAATGACGGAAAGCTATTTACGTTACCGTGGCATCGAGGCAAGCGAAAGTCTTGCGAAGTCTGAAAATGCGAAAATTATTATGTTTGGTTCACCAAGTGGCGGATTGCCATTGATCCTTGGTGGATCACAGACTGATCCAGGTGCTCTGATCAAAAGGTAGTTTAACGTCCACAGCTTTCATAATGTTCGAAGTCTATTCGATTGCGTTATCAACTGCGTTATTAACCCTAATGTAGAAGTTGCTGTATTCATCGGCTAGGCGTTCTGTTGTGTTGCCCAGATCTGCTTGGCGTCTAATTCTTAAAATTTTAGTGAGTGTCTTGACCTCATAGTGCCATCCTGTGGGAAGGTTTAGATGTTGTGCAAGATTTTCTGCTAATTCTTCAATTCCCTTGATCTCAACACCGATACCACTTGGCAGCAACTGTGACATTACAAATACGTGCCCCTGATCGTTTGTCAGCGTATAAATCTTTGACCCTGGTAGCCAGAGATAATCTACATTTTCAGCCATTTTTATCGAGTTGTAGATCGTGACTTTGCTGCTCCACTTTCGCCAGGTGTGTGTGTTGGTGAAAATATCTTTGATTCCGATACGCGCGGTAGAGATGACTGAAAAATTCAGTAAGCCAATAGATAAATAGGGATTTGAGACTGTGCTAGCGTTTCTGTCCATAAGTTGGACAAACGGCCCAACGAGAACGACTCGTTTGATAGGTTGAAATGTATCGAGTTGGGCTTTAGCCGAAGCTGCAGTCAGGTTACGAAACACTTTTGGATCGCAAGCATTAATACCGTATGTGGAAAGGGTCGTCATCTCGAAGGCTAAAAACTTGAAATCAAGCAGGTTAATATTACAGCCGACAGCATATTTAGCTTTTGGATCGTAATTTTCGTTGAGTCTGAGCTGATCTAGAGCAAACGCTTCATTAGGAATAGAATCTGTTGCTAGCGCTGCATTTGGAAGTAAAGAGGTCTGTGCCTCAGCTGTTTGCGGCACAAGCAAGCAGCTAAGCAGCGATAAAGAAACGACACCAAATAATTTTTTTAACAAATTCATACGGGATGTCTTTCTCTGGTTAAACTCAGTAAGTGTTGCTCTGAGTGGCTTTAAAGCATTTTTTGATCTTAACATTTGGATGACTGAGGTAATAATGGCCTATACCGCTGCGCTATATGTGTTGCTATGTTTGATGGTTGGATTCGTCGGTCGCTGGAGTCGTTTGGGTTATTGGGGTGTTGTATTGGTTTCGCTCGCAGTAACGCCTGTAGTGACTGGTTTATGTCTGCTGTTCTTAAGTGATCGCTCGCGTCCTTTAACGGCTCCAGCGAGTCTAATCTCTGAACGTTTTAAGCGTCAGCAAAAAATCTGATCTTGCTTCGCAGATTGATTTTTTCCTTCAGCAGTGATGCCAGCTCTACCGCACGATGGTTGAGGTAAAAATGATCACCCTCAAACCAGTGCGTCTCAAAGCTCCCTTGTGTGAGTGCTCCCCAAGGTTCGAGTGTTTTTATATCAAGCCATTCATCTTGTGTCGAACCTAGCCCGAGGATCGGGCAGGTCAGCAACGGTGCAGACACAGGCTTGTAGTGCTCTGCCAATGCGAAATCAGCGCGCAGTAGTGGCAGCAACAACTCCATGAGTTCTTCATTTTCCAAGACCGCTGCAGGGGTGCCTTTGTAGGTACGCACCTGTTGCAAAAATTGAGTGTCTGTTAAGTGTGAAATAGCGGTTCGCTTTGAAGGAGTCCCCGGACATTGTCGACCTGAAACAATCAGGAGCTCAGGCGAGCGACCCGCGCGTTCCAGCGCCTGTGCCGTCTCATAAGCACACGCTGCTCCGAGACTGTGTCCGAACAAAATAATTGGTTTGTTAGTCGCCTCTAATATTGCTTCGGCTGCAGCGCGCGCGAGCGCACTGATACTGGTCACAAAGGGCTCTGAAAATCGCGTCTCTCGCCCCGGCGCTTGAACGGCAAACAGCTCAAGTTCAGCTGGAAAAAGTTTTCCCCAGCCCCTGTAGATCGATGCGCCCGCACCTGCATAAGGGAAACAAAACATGCTTGCCTTGGTAACAGCGCTTGCAACCGAATGACGAGCAACCGGCAATAACCAAGGAGTGGGCTTGAGCTGAGTGGTTGATATCACTTGATCAGCACTGCGGGCGACGCTGGGATTGACCCAGGTACTTTGTTGAGCGTCAGCAACTGCGATAGCAAGGTCAGTACTTCGCGGGTATAGCTGTTGGAGTCTGAAGGGACTGTGTATGTTTCGTTTTGATAAGTGACAGAGGTCAACGATTTACCTACGCTACGGTCTTTATTCACGATAAACAGAGGAATCGCGGATGATGTGTCATTGATGAGACTTGGATTCAGTGCAATCGCATCTGAATTCATG
>Ga0105051_10001371_pt1 | contig 33342 bp, 40 predicted proteins | sample FRY02_FD_78383 | JGI IMG/M metagenome (GOLD analysis project Ga0105051, IMG submission 78383) | Freshwater microbial communities from Lake Fryxell liftoff mats and glacier meltwater in Antarctica - FRY-02 (megahit assembly) | ecosystem: Environmental > Aquatic > Freshwater > Ice > Glacier... | reverse complement strand
TTCTAACAGAAACCAAGTAGGATTCTTGGCACAGAACCTGGAACAATATTTCCCAGAACTGGTAGACACCAACAGTGATGGATACAAATCAGTATACTATGCGCAGATGACTCCTATTCTTACCAAAGCTATTCAAGAGCTTGATCTGAAACTTTCAGTGATCGAATCACAAACAATTACACAAGGTGGATTTAGCGTATCGTCATTGTTTAATGGGATTAAAGATTGGTTGGGCGATAAATTAAATGGAATTAATAAAATATTTGTTCGTGAATTATGTTTGACTGATGGCGTTGAAGAAGAATGTATTACTATGGATGAATTACGAGCTTTGAAACAATCAAGCTCAACAGATAACTATTCATCAAGTGAATCACAACAACAATCAAATACAGTGCCTGATGAATCAGGAAATACTAACGAAGATGAAGGGCAAGATTTACAAGGGTTATCAGTTGCTAATGAAGAATCGATTATCGAGGATGAAGAGTCTCAACAAGAAATAACTTTAGAAGAACCTATTGTGGAACAAGAAATAGAAGAAACTCCAGATGAAGAAAATATTGTTATAGGGCCTCAACCTTAATCAAAAATATCTAATTTAGGTGAATCAAATTCTTGAGAACAGAATGTTTTCTGTGACTCAAAAAAGGATGACTTTTAACCTATTTTTTGGTACCATAATCTTCATATGGAAAATCAAGTAAACATTGTGATTATGGCAGCAGGTCATGGAAAACGTATGAATGCAGACCGCCCAAAACCCTTGGTAGAACTAGGCGGAAAACCTATGGTGCAACATATTTTGGATGCCATACAGTTATCTGGAACGTGTGACAATCCTGTTGTTGTTGTCAGCGAAGATAATAAAGAAAAATTTGTCGATATTTTAGGGTCTCGTCATACGTATGCAATACAAAAAGAACAATTAGGAACTGGTCACGCCGTAAAATCTGCATGTTACTTATTGGATATTGAAAAACCTACTATTGTATTAAATGGTGATCATCCGATGATTTCTGCGGAAATGATACAAAGGCTTTTTGAAAATTATATTTCGTCACACGCGGTGATTACCATAGGTGTCGTAACGGTTCCTAATTTTGATGATTGGTACTCGGCTTTTTCAGGATGGGGTCGCATCGTATATAAGTCAGATAATAGTATCGAGCGTATTGTCGAGGCAAAAGACGCTACTCCGGAACAGTTAGAAATTCGTGATGTTAACCCTACATATTTTTGCTTGAAAACCGATTGGATGATGAAACATTTGGAACAATTGGATAATCATAATGCACAACAAGAATATTATCTTACTGATCTTGTGCGTATGGCAGGAGAAGAAGGACAAAAAATTATATCTTCTCCTGTGACCCCAGAAGAAGGTATTGGTATTAATACGCCAGAGCATCATGAAATGGCAGGGCAGATACTTTCGGCAAAGAATTAATGTGTAATATAGAGAATCTGCTATACTATTTTTATGTCAGAAAAACTTTCATGGGTCGAAATTAATACACAAGCCTTGGTAGCAAATACCAAGGCTTGTAAAAGTTTACTTGGTCCAAAAACAAAATTATGTGCTGTCGTAAAAGCAAATGCGTATGGTCACGGTATCGTTCCAGCGTCGAAAATATTTCTTGATGCTGGAGCAGATTGGCTTGCGGTGCATAGTATCGAAGAAGTTCAAGTCTTGCGTGATGCCCATATTACCGCTCCGATTTATATTATTGGTTATGTTGCGCTTGTAGACTTGTCACGCATTCCAGATCTTGATTGTCGTTTAATTGTTTATAATAAAGAGACACTAGATGTTCTGGGAAAACTCGAAAAGAATATTAATGTTCATATAAAAATTGAAACAGGTACTCATCGGCAGGGTGTTCTATTATCAGAACTGCCTGAATTTATTGATTACCTATTACAATATGACAACCTTGTCATAGAAGGCGTTTCTACACATTTTTCAAATATCGAAGATACTACACATAGCGAGTACTATCGGGAACAACTCGCTGATTTTCATAAGGCGATATATATTTTAGAAACCAAGGGTATTACTGACGTGATGAAACATTGCGCAGCAGCGGGGGCAGCTCTGATTTTTCCAGAGTCACATTTTGATATGGTTCGTTTTGGAATCACACTCTATGGAATGTGGCCATCACAGAAATTAAAAGATGCATATAAAAAATTACAAGGTGAGAATGCGATAATGTTACAGTCAGCATTTACCTGGAAGGCCCGCATTGCCCAAATAAAACAAATCCCAGCCGGAAAATTCATAGGATATGGATGTACTTATCAAACAGACAAACCAACCACTATGGCGGTGATTCCGATAGGATATTCTGATGGGTATGTTCGTTCACTTTCAGGACGCTCTCATATATTGGTCCATGGACAGCAATCAAAACTCCTTGGGCGTGTATCAATGAATAATATTGTTATTGATGTTACTGATATTCCTGACGTGTGCGTTGAAGACGTGGTGGTGCTTCTTGGGAAAGACGGCGATGCAGAAATTACCAGCGAACAATTTGCATCTTGGGCTGATACAATTAATTATGAAATTCCAACGCGTGTTGCTGTTGGTGTGAATATGCATATTGAGAGGATATTTATATAAATGCGAAGGTTAAACCTTGTCAGAGGTTAAAATATTACAATAATATATGCGTACAAAAATAAAACTAGTAATTATATACGGTGGAAAATTTTCTTATGATATACTATGTATATGAAGCTTAATCAACTGATTAAAAATATAAGCACCGTTGTTGTTATTGGTTTAGATACGATTGATATAATCGGATTAAAGCTTGATTCAAAAAAAGTTGTCCCCGGTGATATGTTTTTTGCTGTGCGTGGATCCACACATGATGGACATGATTATATCGAAGATGCAATTTCAATGGGTGCTGTCTGTATTGCCTGTGAGGATATTCCACAAGCAAGAAATAATACAATAACCTATGTACAAGTTAAAAATATAGAACAAGTTATTGGTCATATCGCTAGTACTTTTTTTAATAATCCATCACAGGATATGAAAATAATCGGGGTTACGGGGACCAATGGAAAAACAACAGTTGCAACATTGCTATATCATGCTGTTTCAGAATTAGGAAAAAAAACAGGCTTGATTTCTACGGTGCATAATTGTATTGGAAAAGAAATAATTCCTTCGACTCATACCACACCTGATGCGATTACATTGCAATCTTTGTTCGCCGACATGCGTGATGCTGGATGTACTCATATATTTATGGAAGTATCCAGTCATGCATTGGTGCGTGGTCGTGTGGTGGGGACACAATTTACTGGTGGGATTTTTACCAATCTTACTCAGGACCATCTTGATTTTCATGGAACTATGGATATGTATAAACAGGCAAAAAAAATGCTGTTTACCTTATTAGATGAAGGGTCTTTCTCTTTGGTAAATGCTGATGATGAAGCTTCTTTAATTATGATATCCAGCACGAAATCGTCTGTTGTTACTTATGGTATACAATCTGGAGATTTACAGGCACACATACGATCTTCAGATGTTTCTGGTAGTACTGTAATTATTGATGGCAAAATCATTACCACACCATTAGTGGGAAATTTTAATATATATAATTTACTTGCGGTTTTTGGCACCTTACAACAATTAGGTTTTGATGATACTGAAATTATTTCTGTATTAGGTCGGATACCCGGTGCACGCGGACGATGTGAAATTATTTCAGGTTCAAATAATGTAACCGCCATTTTAGATTATGCGCATACGCCAGATGCTTTGAAAAATATACTAATCACTATTAATGAATTTAAAAAGGAAACAGGAAAAATAATTTGTGTCATGGGCTGTGGTGGAGATAGAGACCGGGGAAAAAGACCTCAGATGGGTCGTATTGGTGCACAATTATCAGATCATATGATTATTACATCTGATAATCCACGATTTGAAGATCCTATTCGTATTACCGAAGAAATATATGCAGGCATTTCTGATAATGACATTAAAAAAGCAACAATTATTTTAGAAAGAAAAGAAGCAATTTTGTATGCTTTTCAATGTGCAAAATCAGATGATATTGTTTTAGTTGCAGGAAAAGGTCATGAAACATATCAAGATAGTAATGGTATAAAACAACATTTTGATGACAAAGAAATTATAGAAGACTTTTTGGGTAAAAAATAGAAAAGCTTTTTTCTCATATCTCATTTGTGATATACTAAAATCATGAAATGGAAAGAATTTTTTAAAGAAAAAAAGATTACTCAGATGGGTCTTGGTTTATTGGGGCGGGGTATTGGTGATGCATTATTTCTTTCTGAACATTGTGCAGAGCTGATTGTAACTGATATAAAAACAGAAGAGCAATTAGCTTCTTCATTAGATCAATTGAAAAAAGTAAAAAATATTATCTATCGCCTGGGTGGTCATGACATCAAAGATTTTCAAAGTCGAGATTTTATTTTAAAAGGTGCAGGGGTAGCATTGGATTCATTATTCATCGAACATGCAAAAGATAATAATATACCCATTGAAATGGATGAATCATTGTTTGCAAAACTGGCTGAACATGTAACTATTATTGGTGTTACAGGAACACGTGGAAAAACAACCGTGGCAACATTAATACATCACATATTAGAATCATGTGGAAAGCAATCTCATTTAGCAGGTAATATTCGTGGAGTAGCAACACTACCATTACTTTCAAAAATAAAAAAAGGTGATTATGTTGTAATGGAATTATCGTCTTGGCAATTACAGGGTTTTGGTGAATCTCGTATCTCTCCTCATATTGCTGTGTTTACTACTTTTCTTGATGACCATTTGAATTATTATGGAGGTTCTCGAGATTTGTATTTTTATGACAAGTCTCATATTTTTCGTCATCAGAAAAAAGATGATATTTTAATTGTTGGTCCGCAGGCAGAATCTTTTATTCAGGACAGTAATCATATTCAGGGTCAGTTGCACATTGCAAATATTTCTTGTATTCCAAAAGATTTTATTTTGCCATTACCAGGAGAGCATAACAAAGAAAATATTGCCTGTGCATTATTAGCTGTTGAATCTTTGGGTATTTCTATTGAAAAACAAAAAAAAGGAGTTGAATCTTTTCGCGCGGTGACGGGTAGATTAGAATTCATAAAACAAATTAATGGCATTGCCATATATAATGATAATAATTCCACAACACCAGATGCCACAATAGCTGCATTGCGTTCTGTAGGGGATGCGTCGATTGATCATCCGAATATTATTTTGATTATTGGCGGTTCAGACAAAGAATTATCTTTAAAAAAATTACACACGGAAATAGAAGCTCGTTGTAAATATGTAGTATTATTAGATGGAACGGGAACCAGTATATTATTAAAAAAACATCCGTTATTAGTTTCTCATACCATTGTAAAGACAATGCAATATGCGGTTGAATTAGCTTTTGCACAAGCAAAAGAAGGGGATGTTATTGTATTATCCCCAGCATTTGCTTCGTTTGGAATGTTTAAAAATGAATATGATAGAAATGATCAATTTGTAATAGAAATACAAAAAAAATAATATGGAAAATATAGACTTGTACGCAAAGAAAATATGGAATTATATGTTGATGAATCAGAAACTGGAAAAAGCTGATATTATCTTTGCACTGGGTTCAAATAGTATACTGACCGCAGAACGTGCTGCAGAATTATATTATCTTGGGTTCGCACCGTATATCATTTGTTCTGGAGGATTTGGAAAAGATACAAAATTTTCAAAACCTGAAGCCGAGGTTTTTGCAGATATCTTGTATAAGAAGGGAATTCCAAAAGAAAAAGTGTTTGTGGAAAATAAGGCAACAAACACGGGCGAAAATATTTTGTTTTCTAAACAATTACTTGCAGAAAAAGGTATTACTGTGCATAAGGTTCTTGCAGTACAAAAACCATATATGGAACGTAGAACGTTTGCGACACTCTCAAAACAGTGGCCGGAGGTTATATTTCAAGTTACCTCATCAAATATATCTTTTGAGGAGTATATGAGAGATGATGATTTTAAGAAAAAATCAATTCATGTTCTAGTTGGTGATCTTCTTCGTATTCGTGAATATCCAAAACTTGGCTTTCAAATAAAGCAAGAGATTCCTGATGAGGTTTGGGATGCGGGGCAAGGGCTTTTAAGCTTAGGTTACAATAAATATGATTTAAAATAACATGAACAATCTTGATATAAAAAAATAATATGGAAAAATTTACTATTACAAACAGGCGTGGGCTTAAAATTTTTGGATATATTAGAAAATCAAAATACTCCATAGGAGTAGTGTTTATTGTGCATGGGCTTGCTGGTTACAAGGAAGAGCTTGGTGTTTCCAAAATGGCAGATACCTTTTTAGATAATAATTATACTGTTATTGCTTTTGACTCAACGAATGGAAGAGGGGAAAGTGAGGGGGAATATGAGAAAACAACAGCACAGAAACGATATGATGATCTTTGTGATGTTATTATGTGGGCACAATCTCAAGAATGGCATGTTAAGCCTTTTATCTTGGTCGGAATGAGTCTTGGTGGATATGTTGTGGCACAATATGCTGAAGATAATCCAAAAAGAATAAAGGCTGTATTTCTATTTGCAACTACCGTCGGAGGAGCAGAAACCATTGCCACAATGGCTGAGTTCAAGCCCGAAAAATTAAAAGACTGGAAAGAATCTGGATGGTTTATCCATAAAAGTAAATCACAACCTGGGCTGGAGTTTAAATTACCTTGGTCATATATAGAAGAATTGTGTACTCATGATCTGAAACCCAATGCGCACAAGCTCACGATGCCAGTGTTATTCATGGTTGGAGAAAAAGACACCTCTTGTCCTTATAAATATCAAAAAATGTTATACGATTTAATTCCAGCAAACGCTGATAAAGAAATTCATACTATTAAAGGTGCCGAGCACACATTTTATGCATCAGAACATCTGGAACAACTTGGAACTATTTTAGACGGTTGGATTAAGAAATTAAAATAATATGAACAATCTTGATATAAAAAAAATTCATAAAATCTTTTTTTTCGGCATTGGCGGCAGTGGTGTTTCTGCTATAGCAAGATTATTTCATATGCAAGGAAAAGATGTTTCTGGATGTGACAAATCAGATAGTGAAACAGTTCAGGATTTACAAAAAGAAGGCATTTCTGTAATTATTGGTCAATCATTTGCATTTGTACCCGTTGATGTAGATTGTGTTATTTATTCACAAGCATTAGCCGTTGCTGAACCAGAATTATTACAAAAATTGCAGGATGCTTTTCCTTTGGTAATATCATATCCAGAGACATTGGGATTATTATTTGATACAAAAAAAATATTGGCAGTTTCGGGAACCCATGGAAAAACAACGACAACCGCTATGTTGGGAAAAATTCTTGTCGATGCAGGTTTAGATCCCACTATTATTGTGGGTTCCGTAATGGCAGATATTGGATCAAATGTTCGTGTTGGGAATAGTGATTATGTAGTTATCGAAGCTGATGAATATCATCGTGCATTTTTGCAATATCACCCATGGTGTTTAGGAATTAATAATATTGATGCCGACCATCTGGACTATTACAAAGATTTGGCAGATATTCAAAATGCTTTTCAGACATTGATTTCTCAAACAAAAAAAGATGGTTGTGTGATTACCAATCCTGTTGATTCTCATATTGCACCAGTGATTCAAAATATACAGATTCCAGTTATTGATTATACAATACACACAGATATACAGACATCATTACCCGGAGAACATAATCGATCAAATGCACGCCTGGCGTACACGATGGCCCGATACGTTGGCGTATCAGATGCACAGGCGCGGAAATCATTATTGCAATTTGGAGGGACCAAAAGACGATTTCAATATCATGGTAAAATTGCAAAAGGTGCATTATTATATGATGACTATGCGCATAATCCACAAAAAGTTTCTGCTTTGGTTGATGCGTTTCGCGAACAATATCCAGATAAAAAAATAATTCTCATATTTCAACCCCATTTAATTAGTCGTACAGAATCTTTGTTTGATGCATTTATTGATAGTTTGGCAAAGGCAGATGAAATTCTGCTTGCCCCGATTTATGTTGCACGGGAATCAGATAATCAAAATACCTCGTCAGAACCATTGGCAAATGCGTTGCGCGAGCGTGGGGTTACCGCAACTGCATTTTCTTCATTAGAATCTTTGATTCCAGAAATTAATAATAATTTTGATGCCACCTGTGTAGTATGCTTAACAGGTGCGGGTGATATTATCTCTTTGGTGCCACTTCTTGTATATGAATCAACACAATAAAGATTACGCATACGGATGTATTATATTTAATGATATACAAAACCCAACACATGTTGTCTTGGTTTATAATGATAACGGTCATATTGGTTTTCCAAAAGGGCACAAAGAGGGTGATGAAAAAATAGAAATTACTATGCGGCGCGAGGTAAAAGAGGAAACAGGTATTACTGATATTATATTGTTTGATTGTGATCCATTATTACAACAATATCATTTTGAAAAAGATGGTATAACCTATGACAAAGAAGTTTTCTTTTGGATAGGATCTGCAAAAATGCATGATGTAGAGTTGCAACCAGAATTACCAGATGTTATACGTTCATGGTGGTGCCCCGTTGATGATATACAAAAAACAGTAACATATTCTAGTGCATATCTTTTATATACTCAATCTTGTTACATTATACAATAGCCTTTGTAATTTTATAAGTGCACAACGATAATGATCTGCGATATACTATAGCCTATGTATATTATTGGATTAACAGGAACCATAGGCGCAGGCAAAGGAGCCGTAGTGGATTATCTAGTTACTCATCATAGTGCACAACATTATTCTGTGCGTAATTTTTTATTACAAGAAATTTCGAAACGTGGATTAGAACCAATTCGTGAAAATATGTCATTGATTGCAAATGAATTTCGAAAACAATATGGTTCAGCATATATTATTGAAAGATTATATCAACAAGCAATTACACAGGGGGGAAGAATGGTTATTTTGGAATCGTTACGGACTGTTGCAGAAATAGAATTATTACGAATTACTGATCATTGTAGTATTGTTGCGGTGGATGCTCCGCGAAAAATTCGTTATACACGCATTATTTCTCGTGGTTCCAGTACTGACAGTGTGACTATGGAACAATTTATTACAGAAGAAGAAAAAGAAATGCAATCCGCTGATTCAGGACGACAAAATTTATCTGCATGTATTACATTAGCTGATATCGTAATACAAAATGATGGTACTCTGAATGATTTGCATAAAAAAATAGAAATATTTTTAGGTGAGCTAAGACTAGAATTCGAGAAATAGAGATTGCTCCTATCTTTTTATGTAATCCAATGGTTACTTTTGGACAAACAAATCCTACATTTTGGAATTTCAGATGGGTCTTAGAGAGAGAAACCTATCCAAATTCCAGCAGAAGAAACTAATTTCACGGGAAATAATTCTCTGTCCATGTAAAAAAATCGGGAAATGTATCTCGTAGGAGGTATGCCATTCATCCTCGAGAAATCAAAAATCAAACTTGCCTACAAAGAATTTGTTCGATTGATGCTTACTCGAGAAACCTCTGAGTATCTTTATGGACAGAAAAACATTCACATCAAAAGACAGGAGGCAATCCCAGAAACCGACATTGCTTGGAAGCTCATAATTTACATTCTGTATCTTGTTATTATTGGTAGTAGTCTTAGAAAGAGATATATAAAAAAATGATGAAAGTCTTTGATTTGGCTCATCAAAGACAATTGGTAAATGTAAAGCAACAGAGACCTCTTTTTTATTTATAAAACTGTAATAATCGTTGACATTTAATCTCTGTATGCTATACTCGTATTTGGTCAAATACATACGTTTAATCCGTGTTCTTTCTTGTTATTTTAAACAGAAGTTACAAGAAAAACCACGTGATATTGCGTATTTAAAAAAGACCGTATATATATTATGGCAAAAAAATCAGTAATAGCGCGAAATGAAAAACGTAAAAAACTTGTTGCAAAATTTGCAGCAAAACGTGAAGAGCTCAAAGCAAAAGGTGATGTTTTTGGTTTACAAAAATTACCAAAAAACTCATCTCCAACCCGCATTAAAAATCGAAGTTTCCTTAGTGGTCGAGCAAAAGGGTATATGCGAGATTTTGGAATCGATCGTATTGAATTTCGTGAACTTGCAAACGAAGGTAAAATCCCTGGCGTTCGCAAATCATCTTGGTAGTTTTATTTATTAATATATTGTTATATGGATACTATTGGAAACATGATTACATCTCTTTTAAACGCATCTCGCGTTAAAAAAGATATTGTGATTGTACCTGGGTCAAATCTTCGCTTTACTATTGCGCAAGCTTTGTTCCAAAAAGGGTACATTAAATCATATGCTCGTAAAAACAAAAAAGTAGGTTCTGAAATTCATATTGAATTATCATACGATTCAGAAGGAAATGCAAAAATTCAAGGTGCAAAACGTGTATCAAAACCATCTCGACGTGTATACGCTGGGGTGCATGACATTTATTCTGTAAAGCAGGGCTATGGAATGTTGATGCTTTCAACACCAAAAGGAATTCTTGCTGGAAAAGAAGCAAAAAAAGAAATGGTCGGAGGAGAAATTTTATTCGAAATGTGGTAAAAAATAACGTATGTCAAGAATTGCAAAACAACCAATCGTGATACCAACAAAAACAGACGTTACTTTTGAAAACGGCGTATTGACTGTTTCTGGTCCTCAGGGAAAACTTTCTCGTTTTTTTCGAGACGAAATATCTCTTGTAGTTGAAAATAATACCGTTGCGGTAACTCAGATAAAAAAAAGTGTATTTGCGCGCGCCCTTGTAGGAACATATGCATCTCATGTAAAAAATATGATTGCGGGTGTAAATACACCTTATGAAAAAAAACTTATCCTCGAAGGAGTTGGGTTTAAATCAGAAGTTGCAGGAGCAGATCTAAAACTTGCTCTTGGTTTTTCTCATCCCGTTGTTGTGCCTATTCCAGAAGGATTAACCGTAACAGCAGAAAAAAATAATATTGTTATCAAAGGTATCGACAAAGAATTAGTAGGAAGTTTTTCTGCTATGGTTCGTGGACTAAAGAAACCAGAACCATACAAAGGAAAAGGATTCCGATATAGTAATGAAGTAATATTACGAAAACAAGGTAAGAAGTCGGTATAGTTTTTGTAGATAAAATATATGAACACAAAAAAAACAAAACAAGAAAAACGAGTACGTCGACACAAGAGAATCCGATCAAAGGTTATAGGGGTAGCTTCTTTGCCTCGACTTTCTGTATTCCGTTCAAATCAATATATCTATGCACAGCTTATTGATGATGAAAATGCAGTAACATTGGCTTCAGCAAATGATGTAAAAGAAACAACTGGAACAAAAAAAGAACGAGCTGAGCGTGTTGGAAAAGCAGTTGCAGAAATGGGTATAAAAGCCGGTATTGCAAAAGTTGTTTTTGATCGTGGTGGATTTACGTATATTGGTCGTATTCAAGCATTAGCAGATTCTGCAAGGCAATCCGGTTTGCAATTTTAATTTAAGTGTAATTTATTATATGTCTGAAATAGAAGAAAACAAAAAAATAGATACACCAACAACAGGAACTCAAGATGTTGGTATTACTCAGTCACCATCACGTGGAAAAAGAAATTTTCGCCCACGAGAAGGGGGGGGGAGCAGGGATCGTCGTGATGGTGGTTTCCGAGAACGAGAAAAACCAGAATTTGAACAAAAAGCAATTTCTATTCGTCGTGTAACTCGTGTTATGGCAGGAGGGCGACGATTTTCTTTCAGTGTTGCAATGATTATTGGAAACAAAAAAGGTTCTATCGGTGTTGGTCTTGGTAAGGCTTCTGATACTGCATTGGCCATGCAAAAAGCATTTCGAGATGCAAAGAAAAACATGATTACTGTTCCTATCACAAAAGATGGATCTATTGTGCATCATGTCGAAGCAAAATTTTGTAGCTCTCGCGTTGCTTTGATGCCTAATTATGGGCGAGGTACCGTTGCAGGAAGTTCTGTTCGCATGTTGACTGAAATGGCTGGATTAAAAGATGTTACTGCAAAAGTTTTTTCAGGAAGTAAAAATATGTTAAATAACGCACAAGCTACTATTCTTGCCTTGAAAAAATTACCAGGATCTATCTCTGTGATACCAAAAGAAGAAAAAATAACAGAAAAACCAATGAGAACTTCAAAACCAGGTGATTTTCGGTCGCGATCACCACAAGCTAAAAAAGTAGAAGCATAATTATATTTATATGCATTTAGGAACATTACAACGAAAAACAAAGAATTTAACAAAAAAAGTTGTTGGACGTGGAGGTACACGTGGGAAAACTTCAGGACGTGGTCACAAGGGTCAAAAAGCACGTTCTGGAAACAGTACTCGACCAGCTGTTCGTGACATGATCAAGAAGCTACCTAAATTACGAGGTTATCGATTTTCTTCTCCAAGAAAATCTTCATGTGAAGTAAATCTTTCAGATTTAAATCTTGCATTTTCTGATGGTGAAAAAGTAAATTTTGAAACATTAATGAAAAAATCTTTGGTCCCACGTCAAGCTATTACCTTGGGTGTCAAAATACTTGGTCGTGGTGAATTATCTAAAAAGCTTATCGTAGAGGGCTGTACAGCTTCTGCTTCTGCAAAACAAAAAATAGAAGAAGTTGGTGGTTCATTCTCTTAATTATTATATGAACTCATTTGTTTCAAAACTAAAAATATTTTTTCTTGATCCAAGTGTTCGAAATAAAACACTCGTTGTTTTGGGTTTATTAATATTGTTTCGTCTTCTAACATCAATTCCTATTCCTGGTGTTGATGTTGCTGCGCTATCTCAGTTCCTTTCAAATAATCAATTATTTGGATTCTTGAATGTGTTTTCTGGGGGTGGATTATCTCAGTTGTCTATTGCAATGCTTGGGGTAGGACCATATATTACTGCTTCGATTATTATGCAATTATCCACCATCATGATACCCGGTTTAAAGACTTTGTATCATGATGAAGGAGAAGTGGGAAGAAAGAAATTTAACCAATACTCTCGTTTATTGACAGTACCATTGGCTGCTTTTCAAGGATATTTTTTATTGTCTTTCTTGCAAAATCAAGGGGTTTTAATGAGCATTTCTTTTGTTGATCAACTATTTAATGTTATTGTGATTACAGCAACTGCGGTATTTTTGATGTGGATAGGGGAATTGATTACTGAGTTTGGAATTGGTAATGGTGTTTCTATCTTGATTTTTGCGGGTATCGTTGCTGCATTACCCAGGGAAATCGGTCAGTTGATTTTTGCCTATGATCCAAGTCAGTTATTAGTTTATATTGGTTTCGGAATTATTGCTTTGATAATTATTTATGGAATTGTTCTTGTTACAGAAGCAGAAAGACCTATTCCTGTAACCTATGCACGTCAGGTGCGTTCAGGTGGTCAGGTGACCGGTGGTGTTTCAACATATCTACCATTGCGTATCAGTCAGGCAGGGGTGATGCCTATTATTTTTGCAATGTCTATTTTATTATTTCCACAAATGGTAGGAAGTTTTATGGCAGCAAGCTCTACGGCTTCGTTGCAATCTGTAGGTTCTACTATTATACGAATTTTTGAAAATAGTTGGGTATACGGAGTAACTTATTTCGTTCTTGTGTTTTTCTTTACTTATTTTTATACTGCTATTACATTTGAACCAGAATCAGTTGCTACTAATTTACAAAAAAATGGAGCGTTTATACCAGGGGTGCGCCCAGGTGAAGCGACTACTAAATACATTTCAGTGGTAATGAATCGAATTACTTTGGTGGGCGGATTATTCCTTGCATTAGTTGCTGTATTACCTATTATTCTTCAGACCGTAACAGGTGTTGCATCATTTGCTATTGGAGGTACAGCATTATTGATTGTTGTGTCTGTCGTTATTGATTTGTTCAAAAAATATGACGCTCAACTTTCAATGAGAGAATATTAATCTATTCTTGTATCCAAAATGAATATCTCTGCAAAATAATCTTGACAACCTCGTCGAGATTATTTTTTTCAGTATCTATTACTATATCAAAATTTTGTGGATCTGTATGATCAATGGCATACAGTGATTGATAGCGCTTTTTTTCACTTTCTAATCTCTCTATAATACTTGTAGTTACTGATTCTTTTGTAAATGAAGCATATCCCTCTGTGTATCTATTTGGATTATTTTGTGCGTCTAATAATATTCTTTCAGCTGCAATTTCTGGTCGAAGAAAAAGATATACCTTGAATGATTTTTTTATCCAATGAAATCCAAGACGAGAATCAATGACAAGATTATTCCGCTCTGCTGCTCGTTTTACTTCGGTGTCTATTTCATGGTCAATGGTAGGGTCCTGTTCTGCCATTTTGGATAATTCTTGCAACGTTACGGTATGTTTTTCTGCAATAGAACGCATAAAATCTCCGGATGAAAAACGCTGATATTTTAATATTTCTGCAAGCCTGTTTGCCGTGCTAGATTTTCCACTGCCTAATCTACCCGCAATAGTAATGATGTATTTTTTATGCATGGGTATATTGAAACATATTTTGTAATAAAATGCACTGTATTTGCATGACATAGGGGGTTTTATTTAAATTTGATTTCTGGTATACTGAGTCTCACATGCAACAATATACCGTTATTTTTATGGGGTCTCAGGGGTCAGGAAAAGGAACGCAGGTAGAATTATTACGTTCTTTTTTTCAGAATACGTTAGATAATCACGTATTTCATTTTGCAACAGGGGATGGATTTCGATCTCTTATGCAAAATAATACTCATACAAGTACATTAGTTGCTGAACGTATGCATCAGGGTATGTTACAGCCTTTATTTTTAACGGTATGGATGTGGGGGGGTGCTTTTGTTGAAAAATTGTCTGGAGATGAACACATGTTAATTGATGGATATCCAAGAACCCTATTAGAAGCACAGGTATTAGAATCAGCTTTTGATTTTTATAAAAAAGAAAAAGTTATAGTTATTCATTTAGAGGTGTCTGATGAAGAATCAATCAAGCGTATGCATGCCCGATCACGAGATGATGATCATAATGAAGCAATTGTAAAACGTCTTGAACAATACCATGGTTTAACAAAGCCAATTCTTGATTATTATAAAAACAATAATCGATACCACCTGATAAATATTGATGGAGAAAGATCTATTCAAGATATTCATCAAGATATTCAAGTATCTTTTAAAAAATAATATCTATGGAAAAAAAATCGTTATCGTACATTGTGTGTTCTCTTGGTGGATCTCTGGTTGTTCCAAAATCAGGATTTGATGACGTTTTTGTAAAAAGTTTTATTTCATTAATAAAAGAAAGAGTACAAAAAGGTTCTCGTTTTATTATCATTGTTGGCGGTGGTGCAACCTGTAGAAATTATCAAGAATCTGCTGGCCGTGTTCAATCATTAACGAATACAGATTTGGATTGGATAGGTATTCATACTACACATCTTCATGCACAAATGTTAAAAATATTATTTGGTGATATTGCATCACCTCATATTATTTCTGATCCGACCATTGAAATAGATACACAATCACCTTTAATTATTGGCGGGGGATGGAAACCTGGATGGAGTACAGATTATGATGCTATATTATTAGCAGAAAGATTCGGGTCTGGTAAAGTAATAAATCTTTCAAATATTGAATATGTATATTCTGCAGACCCTCGAATACAACCAAATGCAGAGAAATTTACTGAATTATCATGGCAAAAATATCGTTCATTATTACCAACACAATGGAGTCCTGGATTGAGTACCCCTTTTGACCCAATTGCATCTGCGCAGGCAGAGAAATATGGAATTACTGTTTCTATTTGTGGTGGTGGGTCTATTGATAATATCGCACAGTGTCTTGATGGAAATACATTCAAGGGGACTATTATTCATCCATAATATATATGTCAGGAATTACTATAAAAACAAAAGAAGATCAGATTGTTCTACAAGAAGGAGGTAAAAGATTGGGAACGCTTTTACAAATTCTCTCTGGAATGGTTACTCCGGGTGTATCAGCAAAAGAGCTTGATACATTTGCATATACCTGGATTACAAAACAAGGTGATACTCCAGCTTTTTTACACTACACACCCGAAGGAGTTACTCATCCATATCCAAATACACTTTGTGTTTCGATTAACGAAGAAATTGTGCATGGTATCCCTTATGTAGAAAAAGTTTTTAAAGAGGGTGATATTGTGTCATTGGATTGTGGTATTTGCCACAAAGGTCTCTTTGTAGATCATGCAGTTACTATTTGTGTTGGAAAAGTAGCACAAAAATTGTATGATTTAATGCACATTACTGAAAGTGCCATGTATGCTGGAATTAATCAAGCACGAGCTGGAAATACCACAGGTGATATAGGTTATGCTATTTATCAGGTTGTGGGTCCTTCTTATGGTACAGTTCGGGTGTTGGCTGGTCATGGAGTTGGGTATGCGGTTCATGAGCCTCCCTATGTGCCCAACTACGGAAAAAAAGGCAAGGGAATAACGTTGGTTCCCGGTATGGTGTTGGCAATTGAACCAATGGTAACACTGGGAACTGATGACGTTATTTTTTTAGATGATGAATATACTGTTATTACTGCGGATGATTCTTCGTCTGCACATTTTGAGCATACTGTTCTTATTACTGATGGAGATCCAATTATTCTTACACAAATTACATAGTATAGTGTATACTAATATATATGGAAGGAAACATTGAAATACCTAAAAAATTTACGAATCCAGATGACGAGATAGCTTTTCTTCGGCAGGAATTATTGCGTCGTGAACAAGAATCACAGGTTGCGACACCAGAAAAACCTTTAGAAAATATTGCACATGAATTAGTTAAAGAATATTCAGAGATGGCACCAGAACATACATTGGCAGAAGAAATTCATATCCAAGAACACGAAGCGGATGCCGTTGCCTTGCGATTATCCCCAGAAGAACATGATGAGCAAATCGGAGAACTTTATGGTGTAATGCTAGAAAGGGGTGTAAGAAACACTATGACTGTTATTGAAAAAATGCGCAACCCACATATTGAAGATGATTTTCATCGATTTTTAGTACAATATATCAAAGCAGGAAATTCCCTTTCGGATATTCTTCCAGGGCAAGAATTATGGAAGGCAATAAATATGACCCTATTCGAGGTTACATTGCCCGCACCAGAAAATGGTGAACCAAAACCCTATCGTGAATTTGTAACATTAATGGAACAGTTTTATGCGGGTATGTTATCTATTGGTTCTGAAAAAAATAATAAAGAGAAAAATTATTATACTCTTGAAGTGGCTCTGTCTCAAAAAGGAGAAGATGTAATCTTTTATGTTGCAATACCAAATAATAAAATTGATCTTTTTCAAAAACAAGTATTTGGACTTTATCGAGATGCAAAAATTGAAGAAATATTTAATGATTATAATATATTTAATGAATCAGGTTTGGTTGTTGGTGCTTATGCAAAACCTATCACGTCAGATGTTCTTTCATTAAAAACTCATGATGTATTTGAACATGATCCGATTTCTGTATTATTGAATGCTTTTTCAAAAATGAAAAGAGAAGGCGAAGGTGCATCGTTTCAAATAGTTGTTGTTCCTGCAGGTAATACTTTGGTCCGTGAATACGGGCTCATTCTTGATAATCTTAAAAAGGGAGAGAGCTTGTCCAACGCGATAAAATCTGTTCGTTCTTTGGCATTTGGTTTTTACAAAGCAGGTAAAGATTTATTTTCTGTTACAGACAATGGAAAAAATAAAGATGATGCAAAAAAGCAAGAAGATAAGGTAAAAACAAAAAATGAAGGAGCTATTGAAAGTCTAGGAAAAAAATTAGGTAGCACTATTGTGGAAACAAATATACGTATTATTACATCTGCTGAAACAAGAGAAAGAGCTCAAGATATTTTACATGAATTAATATCTGCTTTTAATCAATTTACTGATACAAAAGGAAATGGTATTGAATTTGAACAACCAAAGGGTTCTGATTTGGATGCTTTGGTGCGTTCTTATACTTTTCGTACCTATAACAAAAAACAACTATTTACATTAAATCTTCAAGAATTAGCAACAATATATCATTTTCCCATTGAATCTGATGGGTCTCCACAATTAAAACAATCAAAAGCAGGTGGCTCTCCTGCATCAGCAGATTTTACAGATGTGAATGGTATTTTATTGGGTCTAAATACTTATCGTGGTAGAGAATTAGAAATTCGGATGGATATAGAAGATCGTGTTCGACACATGTACGTTATTGGACAAACTGGAACTGGTAAAACAACGATTATGAAAAATATGATTGCACAGGATATTCGCAATGGTGATGGATGTTGTTTTATTGACCCTCATGGAACCGATGTTCAAGAGATACTCAGTTATGTTCCCAAAGAGCGCATTGATGATGTAATTTATTTTGACCCTGCGTATATGGCGCGTCCCATGGGATTGAATATGTTAGAGTTTGATCCAAATTATCCCGAGCAAAAAACTTTTGTGATTAATGAGCTTATGGGAATTTTTAATAAATTATTTGATATGAAGGCCGGTGGTGGTGCCATGTTTGAACAGTATTTTAGAAATAGTACTGGTTTGGTAATGGAGCATCCAGAATCGGGAAGCACATTGTTGGAAATTGGTCGCGTATTGTCAGATAAGGCATTTCGAGATATGAAATTATCTCACTGTAAAAATCCCTTGATTACTCAGTTCTGGAAAAATGCAGAAGCAACAACGGGGGAACAAGGATTGGAAAACTTTGTTCCATATATTACTAGTAAATTTGATGGATTTTTATCAAATGAAATTATGCGACCAATTGTAACCCAAGAAAAATCTGCTTTTAATTTCCGAAAAATTATGGATGAAAAAAAGATTCTTTTGGTAAATCTTGCAAAGGGACGATTGGGTGAAATTAATGCAAATCTAATTGGTATGATTCTAGTGGGTAAAATTCAGATGGCTGCATTATCACGTGTAGATATGTATGGACAAAAAATGAATGATTTTTATTTGTATATTGATGAATTTCAAAATGTTACAACGGATTCCATCGCTTCTATTTTATCAGAAGCAAGAAAGTATCGTCTTTCATTAAATATTGCACATCAATACATTGCTCAGCTAGAAGACAAAATTCGTGATGCAGTATTTGGTAACGTAGGATCTATGGCTGTATATCGTGTCAGTCCAGAAGATGCAGAATTTTTATCAAAGAAATATGCGCCCACGTTTAGTTCTACTGATATTATGAAATTAGATAATTTTAATTCATATGTCAGTATGTTATTAAAAGGTGTGCCAACAAAACCATTTAATATGGAATGTCATTGGTCCATTATTCCACCAGGTAACAAAGAATTAGCTGAAAAAGTAAAACAATTATCATACTTGAAATTTGGGCGACCCCGAGAAGAAGTTGAAGCAGAATTTCTTAAAAAATTGCATACTAATTAGTATTTGCATATTTTCAAAGAAATAGCTATGATGGTGCCATATTAGAAAATAATAAAAAAAAGGAGAAATCCGTCTAAATATATGAGTATGGAAAAAATAGAACGTTCATTAGTTGTTTTAAAACCGGATACTGTACAGCGAGGTATTGTTGGTGAAATTATGACTCGTTTTGAAAAAACTGGTCTTAAAATTATTGGTGTAAAGATGTTAAAACCAGACTATGAACATTATTTTCATCATTATGAAAATATAGGAAAAATGGTGTCGCGTCGTGGAAAAGAGGCTTTCGATGTAACTCTTGAAATGATGAATGAGGGTCCCGTTGTAGCCTTGGTGTTAGAAGGTGTTGAAGCAGTTGCTCTTATTCGAAAAATGGTTGGTGCTACTGAGCCAAAAAGCGCTGCCCCAGGTACTATTCGTGGAGACTATGCACATATGAGTTTTGGTCATGCTGATACTCAGAAAAAAGGTATTCCCAATATTGTACATGCTTCAGGTGATGTAGAAGAAGCTAATCAAGAAATTGGACATTGGTTTAGTGAATCAGAATTGTATTCATATCAAACCGTTCACGAAAAATTTACCCTGTAGTTTGTTTCAATTCTTTTAAAAAGTTTAGGTCATATCTTTTTTATTTTGTCGACTTCACAAAAAAAATCTATTTGATATAATATATGTATGGTTATTGTTGAGTAATGACCTTAGAACAAACTTTTTTAGGGAGTTTCGATAATGTAGTGCTTATGTATTACATTTCTGACACCCACGTTATGTTCCAAGCTTTGGTCATTCCTATAAACAATAGCCATAACCAGATACCGTCCGTTATGGACGGTTTTTTGTTTCTTTTTTGTGTATGTCGGGTTATACTATGTGTGTGAATATTTCAATTTCATTACTTCGGTTTTCTGTTATTATATTATTGGGTATTACAATAATCCACTCGTTGGCAACGGTTTTTTATTGGTATTGGTCAATACATCATTTCGATACCATAATGCATGTGATAGGAGGATTTTGGTTGCTTGTTTTCTTTTCAGCTCTTTTTTTGGGTGACAAAACACAAGAATATATACATATAATAAATCAAAAAAAATGGATAATTATAGCTGGAATTATTAGTAGTATTTTGGGTTGGGAAATGATTGAATGGTTCTTTGACACCTTTGTATATCGTCAAAATATTTGGCAACTTTCTGTTGGTGATTCCATAAAAGATATTTCTTTTGGGTTAATTGGTGCACTATTAGCATATTTTTTTATTCGTTTTAAATTTAAAAATTAATACATGAAACATACACAAATAACACAATCATCAGATCATGCAACCGTAACCTGTTATGGCGGTGCGGGTTCTGTAACGGGGGCTAATTTTCTTTTTCAATACGGGGACCTGTCAATGCTTGTTGATTGTGGAATGATGCAAGGTGATAGTAATGCCTTTGATTGGAATCGTAAATCATTTGATTATGATGTTTCTTCTGTTGATTTTCTTATAGTTACGCATGCACATATGGATCATATTGGGCGTATACCAAAATTAATTCACGATGGTTTTCAGGGAATTATTTATTCTACGTTACCCACGCGAGATCTTGCAAAATTAATGCTTAAAGATGCATTGCATCTTATGACACAGGAATCTTTTCAAAGAGAAGTAGAACCTTATTTCACAGCAGAGGATGTTGATAGAACTTTTTCTCTTTGGAAAACAGTTTCTTATCATGCTGTTGTGCCAGTAACTTTAAATTGCTCGTTTCAGTTGTTTGATGCTGGGCATGTATTAGGTTCTTCTATGATGCGATTATCTTGTCATGAATCAGTATTTTTATTTACAGGCGATCTTGGGAATTCTCCTTCTCCATTATTAAAAGATACCGAAGTTGTACATGGTGTACATTATGTTTTTATGGAGAGTGTGTATGGAGATAGGGATCATGAAGGTGTCTCTGATCGTTCTCTATTATTAGAGCGAGCAATAGAGGATACAGAGCGCCAACAAGGAATACTACTTATTCCCGCATTTTCTTTGGAAAGAACTCAGGAATTATTGTTTGAATTAAATGGTTTGATAGAGCAAAATCGTATTAAGTCTATTCCTATGTATCTTGATTCTCCTTTGGGTATTTCTGTAACAGAAGTCTATCGACGTTCACGAGAATATTTTAATGAAACAGTGCAAAAGGCTTATGAGCATGATAAGGATGTTTTTTCATTTCCTAATTTACATATAACTTCATCTATTGAAGAATCAAAAGCTATTTTAAAAGCACCAAATCCAAAAATTATTATTGCAGGATCCGGAATGTCTCATGGTGGCAGAATTATACATCATGAATTGCATTTTCTTTCTAGTCCGAAAACAATATTACTCATGGTTGGATATCAAGCTTCTGGAACCATGGGAAGACTATTAGCTGATGGTGCAAAAAAAGTAAAAATATTTAAAGAGATAGTCCCTGTAAAAGCAGAGGTTCGTATGATTACAGGATATTCAGGACATAAGGGTTCTTCAGAATTATTAGATTTTGTTGAAAAATTAGGGAATTCCGTTTCAGATGTATATTGCGTAATGGGTGAATTATCGTCAGCTTCATTTTTGGCTCAGCGTATTCGTGATTATTTAGGAATCAAATCTCATGTTCCAGACGAAGGGGATGTACTTACTCTTTCGATTCGTAAAAAAGTTTGACATGATAGATACTATGAAAAAAAATATTCAGGAATATACATATACTATTGCAATCTCTGGTGCTGCAGATACATCTTTATGTGGAGAAGGTGCTATGCCGTTGGCAATGCAATTGGGTCAGGAATTAACCGCACACGGGGTGACAGCGATTCTGGGGGCAGTTACGGGGTTTCCTTTGTGGGTTGCAAAAGGTGTTCATGATTCTGGCGGTACCACCATTGGATTTTCTCCGGCTGCTGGCAAACGTGATCATATTGAAATTCATCGATTGCCAACCCATTTTTTTAATACTATTGTATATACTGGTTTTGGATATGCGGGTTCTAATTTACTGATGATTCGATCTGCACAAGCTGTAATTATTGGTTGCGGACGCGTTGGAACAATAAATGAACTTACTATTGCATTACAAGAAAAAAAGCCCATTGGTGTTTTACAAGGGCCCTGGAAAACAGATGAATTTATTCAGCAATTATTAGATGAGACACAGTATACTCATAGGGAATTAGTTCTTTTTGATAATGATCCTAGACGTCTTGTGGAACGTATTTTAAAAAAGATACGAGAGCAAGAACAAAACGATAAGGTATAAATTAAAAACCATCATTCTTATGTATGAATGATGGTTTTTAATTTATACCGAATTTATGCAACAGCTTGTACCACTTCTGTAAATACTGTTGGATGTTCTTCTGCCAGAGTAGCAAGCATCTTTCGATTTAAAAGAATATTTTTTGTTTTCAGATTTTTGATGAAAATACTGTATGACATTCCATGAGATCGTACTCCTGCATTTATATTTACTGTCCAAAGTTTTCGGAAATCAGCTTTTTTATCTTTTCGGTGTGCAAAAGCATGTGTTCCTGCCTTACGTAGTGCAACTTTTGCTTCTCGTTCTTTTGTGCTTCGTCCAAATCGAAAACCTTTCGCTGCCTTTAGGACATTGCGACGTCTCTTCATTGAAATTGTTCCTCTTTTTACGCGTGACATATATGAAAATTATTTACTGTATAAAACTATTTAACAGAATGGTGTGGCAAATTTTGTTGCACAACCTTTTTTGTTAGGGTAATAACTCGGGGTACTTTTCCAGCAAGTTGTTTTGCTCGTCGCATTTTTGCATTAAGGTGATTAAAACCTGACTTACGGGCAATAACTTTACCGTTTTTGGTAATCTTGAGTCTTTTTATAAATGATTTGTTTGTTTTTTGGCTAGACATATGATTGTGTAATAATGTTTTTGTTATATCTCTTCTGTTGAAGCAGTGGGCTTTTTTGTATCTTTTTCAAGAATGGTGACGAAACCTTTTGGCCCTTTTTTTATATCATGAGCAAGTTTATATGGTTCGCTAATGAGGGAAAGAATTCTCTTCATACGGTCTTTAAGAAAAGTTTCATCCATATATTTGGTTCTTCCAACAAGAAAGAGTTCCAATTGAATACGATGCCCTTCTTTTAGCCATTCGGAAGCTTTTTTAGCTTTCAAGGCTAAATCATGCTCACCTGTACCTATTTTGATTTGCACAACCTTCGTTTCTGTAGATTGTTGCTTTGCCTTTTTTTGTTTTTTCCCTTCCTCGTATTTATAACGACCATAGTCCATTATTTTTGCGATAGGGGGTTTTGCTTTTGGAGAAATCTCAATAAGGTCTTGACCTAATTCTTTTGCTTTCTCCAAAGCATCATTAAAAGACATGATACCCAAATTTGCACCTTCGCTATCAATAACACGTAATTCTTCTGCACGAATTGTTTGATTGATGCGAACGCGATCTGTAGTGTGTTTATTCTTCAAAGTAGATTATAACGTTATTATTGCTTGTAAGCTATGCCATTCTAGCTTATTTTTCTTTCTTTGTAAAGCCTTTTGGGTTAAAAAGTAATTAGATAAAGGGTATTGACAAATAATCCTATATATGCTATGATATAGGTATGAATAATATATCAATCGCAAAAATACATACGGTAATTTCATTGGCTTGTTTTGCAATGGTCATTGCATTATTTGGCAGTGTTCAGACTGCATCTGCTCAGGTGCCTGAAATTTCTACCTATCCTGCTTCTGAAATAACAAGCACTACTGCTGTTTTTTCTGGAGTTGTTTTTGATACCGGAAATAAATCTACTACTGCATGGTTTGAATATGGAACCTCTCCATCTTCTCTGAATCGTACTGTTGGGTTATCTGGAGTATATCAAAAACCTGAAAATAGAACAGTAAAGGTTCGTAATCTTGATCCTGATACTACATATTATTACCGTCTTGTTGCTGAAAATAGCGAAGGGGTAACTCGAGGCCAAAGATATGAATTAGAAACATTAGTAAATGATGTATCTTCTACCGTATCATCTCAGCCTAGCAATAATACCGATGCTGGAAATAATCCTATTAATAATTCAAATAATCAATCAGGTACAAATAACACTAGCTCAGGCACAAATGGATCAACTGCAAATTCTGGTGGATCAAATGCATCTTCAAATACAAATACTCAAAATAACAATACTGAATCAAAAACTATTGATTTTTCAGACCAAGACATTATTGGTGAATCAAAATATTCTCGATTATCTATTGAAAATGGTGTAGAAACTGTATTTCCTGGGGAAACATTTACTTATCGTGTGGTGTATCATAATAAAACAAATACAGATGTAAAATCAGCAAAATTAGTAATTGTAATACCAGAAGGTTTTGAAATATTATCATTCTCAAAAGGTCTTCATGAACCAGGATCGTCAACAATCGTTGTTCAATTGGGAACCATTGAAGCAAAATCAACTGATGAATTAACAGTATTAGTGCGTGCAAACTCTGCTTTAGAAAATTATGTTGTTGCAACAGCTGAATTAACTGTTGCTGTTGGTAGTGATCAATTTTTAGATACTGTTCGTGCTCGTGATGTTGATGCATATGGATCAGGTGCATCTTTAGGATTAGGTGCAAATGCATCCGGTACAGGTATTTTTGGAAATATTATATTGATCTTATTTCTCGTGATTGTTGTGGGAGCCATTATCGTGATCAGTTCTCGGATTATTATGAAGAAGCGTAATTTAGAAAAAAAAACAGAATATAATGTCGAAGATATTAACTAATGTATCTCATAAAAAAAAGAACCGCCATTATGGTGGTTCTTTTTTTGTATTTGAATAAAGTATGCTAATATTTTCTTATGATAGAAAAATTCTTTTTGTATAAACATTCTGGCGAAACACCTTTGTCATGTATGGACCGATTTCGTTTGTGTTTTCCCGAGTATGTTGCCGTATCAATGACCTATGCGGGACGACTGGATCCTTTGGCTTCTGGATTGTTATACATATTGGCAGGGGAATCATGTAAACAAAAAGATGATTTTTTATGTAAAGACAAGGAATATAGAGTAGATATTTTATTAGGCATGGAAACTGATACTCATGATCCATTGGGTATAGTTGGACGAACTACACCTGGTGGATTAATTTCATTACAAGAAATTAAAAAAGTCTTGAAATCTTTTCAAAAAACATTTGAACAACAGTATCCTGCATATTCTTCAAAAACAATTAAGGGTAAACATCTTCATATGCATGCACGAGAGGGGACAATCGCTGAAGAAGATCTTCCTGTACATACCGTAACAATCTATACTATTCAAACTGTTGATATTTTTGTTATGCCATTAGAAGAAATAGTACAAAAAGCCAAAGATAAAATTAAAACGGTGTCTGGGGATTTTCGACAAGAAGAATCGATAGAATCATGGAATGCATTATTACAGAAATATAATAGTGATTCATTATATCCTACGGTCACTATTTTTGTACGAGCATCTTCGGGAACGTATATGCGACAATTAGCATATGATATTGGAAAATCCTTGGGTATTCCTGCATTAGCTTGGAATATTGTGCGTACAAAGATTGTTTTGTAAATAAAAAACCTGTGAAGTAGATGAAACATCCTCTTCACAGGCCATACCCATTCTATACGATTACCGATAGGTATTCCTTGACTCGTTGAATCTTTTTTTCGGTTTGTATATCTACTGTAAACATATCCCTCCATGCTTTGAATTCAAGAATCTCTATTATTTGAGCTGAGAACGCCTCACCCTTGCTCTTATTTTTGAGATCCTTAACTGTGTGAAATCGAATCCAGTACACTGCTATAAGTATTCTTTTGGTTCGGGAGTTTATATGACCAGAATATTGGTCATATAATGTACCCAAATTAATTCCTGATTTTTCATAGAAAGTCTCAGGAAAATGAATCAAAACAACCAATAGGGTAAATAATACATTGTGGTCATTCTCATTTTCTTTGTCAATCTCAATTAACTGATTTAGGTACATTGTCCTGAGTCGATTTACCCAAAAAACTTTTGTAAGAGATTCTGTGGGTAAAAAGGGAATTACTTCGAACAATGGTCGGTTAATCGTTGGGCCATAAATGCCCAATTGGCGAATAATTCCGCAAAAAGTTAGTTCACAAGGTGCCATTATTTCTAATTTAGGTTCTTATGTATTATTACACATGAAGCTAAAAAGGTCAAGCTTTTTTAAAGCAAGAAATACATTTACATCCAATGGGTTGGATCATTCTTTTGAAATAATCCTTGCCATAATGGTAGGTTACTTCTTCCCCTAATTTAATAGACTTTTTTGCACGAATATATATTCTGTTTGTTGCCTCGTCGTGTTCTGCTTCGGCATTTGGTTTGCATGCATGATTCATATATCGTGCCGTATTATGACGTTTGGTACCATCTATGGTCAGATTTTCATGTACTTCAAACAAATATTTTCCCCCTCGTTTTTGCGCTTCGACATCAGTAATTCTATCACCAGTATATTCAATAATAGGTTCTCCTTTTTTAAAATCTTCTATTGCAAATAATCCTAACCCAGCGGAAGATTTTTTCACCGCAATCTTTTTAGGTATATCTTTTTTGTTCATGAGGAATAGTATACCAAATGATCAAAAATAAAACACCACTATATTCCAAATGGTGCATATTGATATTTTGATGATTCTACAGATTTTCCATCTTTTGAAAACCTGACAACCCTATGGAATATTCTTTCTTCTTTTTAGTCAAGGATTTTGGGAATAAATTCTTGGTCTTCGCGAAGCATCTGGTCATAGAAGATATCTGTCAATGGATACTATACGGGGTTCGCCATCTCATCTGTTCCGGATGCAATGCCTATAAAATCAAAAGCAAGATAAAAGACAACAGTCCAATCTGATGTATTGATATAATTATCAAAAGAATAAAAATCAATCAGACATCGAAATACAAGATTTTTTGGTAGTACCAAAATGCTTTTTCCTAATTCTTCGAATAATTCACGATATGCTGTTTGCTGTAATGAAATATTAGATGATATTTTTTCCCACCATAATCATTTAACAATCCTGCACCAAATTTTTTCATTTTGGTTGCAAGTAATATTTGGTCATGATTAATGATAAAAACCACAGTTGCAAGGGATTTCTTTTTTATAATAGATGGATTTGGATGCATTTACTTTTGGTCTATTGATCTTACTATTTTTTTACAAAATAAAACACCCTTAAAAATAAGTTTTTTTGAATATTTTGAAGTTATCCACAGTTTTTTAATTATTTATTACAAGGGTCGCAAATATCAAATAAATCAAAAGAATGATGTATGATTTCTTTGAAGTTTTTGGATTTTTTTAGAGCATTTTTTACAAATTCTTGACTATTACAGCCAATAAAGTCTTCAACCTTGTTACATTTTATGCAAATTATGTGATGATGATCATTTTCTTCATCTATGAATTCGTATTGCGTTTCTCTACTTTCTATATCTACTCTTTTGATAATTCCTTTTGTTTATAAAACTCTCCAGAGTTTTATAAACAGTAACTGTATTTACTCTTTTTTTCTCTAGTGTGTTAAATATATCTTGAGCAGAAGACGGGCGTTTAGTTTTTTGAAAAAAATCTATGAATTTTAATCTTGGTTTCGTTTTCTTTAAACCAATTTTCTCCAAGATTTTTTCTTTTGAGTTTCTAGCATCCTTCATAAGTTTAATAGTTACCTTTTATCTTAAAAGGTAATAAAAAAACTCAGACTTATTATTTAATAAGCTGAGTTTTAAAGTTCTTCATGATTTCTTATTTATTTTTTTTCCTTGAATAGGTGATAGTAAATATGACTACCAACGCATCCCAATACTCCACCCAAAGCAAAGAGGTGTAAGATTAAATTTTCTGCATCATGATTGTGTTCGCAATTTTTTTCCTTGTGTTCTCTGATATAAGTCTGTTCAAAAAATTTAGGTTTTTGATTTTCAATTCTTTCTTCTTTGACTTGATTTATTCTACTAAAAGTAAATAAAGACATAAGAGAAAAAATAATACTAAGCATTATTACCCAATAATTCTTTTTTACATGCACTTTGATTTCATGAGATAGAAAAATAAAGTCCATAATGATGTGAATTATCATTAAAGAATTCTTTTGAATATCTAAGGCAAAATGATACCCCCAAGCAAACCATTCTATGGCCATGTGCAAGAAAAGTAAAAAGATAGTTATCCAATTTCTTTTTGCGTGAGCAAAGATAGCTAGACCTATTCCTAGATAAAAGAATAGGGAAGTGAACCCTGTTTCATTTAACGTGTGAATAAATATGGCTACAAAATATATAACTAAAAAAACAGAAAACAATCTTTGTTTCATAGTATTTAAATTTGTTGTGAAATGAACTAATGAATCAAGATTAATTTAACATGTTAATAAACTAATTGCAAATTACTTGCATTTATATTTTACTTTGGTATACTTGTAGTATTGCAACATTTTGCAATACACATATAGCTAAGATACATAGGGTAATCCTGTATGTTTTAGTTTGAGGTGTTTTTGTTCTTTAAAATTAATTAAAAATGAAAGTAATTCTTGTTACTGGACCTTTAGGATCTGGAAAAACCGTGCGGGTAAATCAAATGCTCGCTTATGCTCAGACAAACGAGCACACTGTGCTGTGTATTGTTAATGATATTGGGCAAGAGAATATTGATGCTCAAAGATTAAAGAGTGTGGGTGAAATATTGCCTCTTACTCAAGGTTGCGTGTGTTGTGACTCAGTTTCAGTTTTAGAAGAAACTATTTTAAAAGCTTCTAAAAAAGAAATTGATTTCATTTTGATTGAACCTACAGGCATCGCGGACGCAAGAGTGATTCACAAGATTGTTGCAAATCTTGGTCTTGATTGGGCTTGTTTGTCTCTTGTAGACTTTAAGCATTTTACCCTAAACAAAGCCATAGGTAGTGAGCAATTTCAGTTGCCTGTTGCTACAGAAGTTGGTTTAACTTGGGTGGATGAATTTGAATCTATTGAATCTATTGAATTAATCGAAGTCTTGGGGTATGTAGGTCTCTACACTCAATCATTGGTAACTTTACTAGAAAAAGATTTTTTAGATATTTCTCTAATTGAAAGATTGATAAATACTTCTAAAAAATTCGAACCAATGCTGACTGATTCAGTACATAAAACAGGGCAACCAGTAAGGGCTACAAGTATTTTTTTGAATGGAAATGTAAATGAAGAATTATTATTCCCAATTTTACAAAAATTGCATTCAGAAAAAGGACTAGTCAGAGCTAAAGGAATTTCATTTTTTAGAAATTATGATGACCGTTTGGCTGGTTATTATGCTTGGGATTTTGTTCAAGGGAATATTCAGGTTTCTAGTACTAAACTAGAAAAACCTAAATTATTATCAGCTAATTTTATTGGGCGTGACAAAGGAATAATTGAATTATTGCTTCCCTTGGTTGATAAAGAATCTATGTGTATATGTGATAAATACAAAGATCAAATAGGTGCATTTACTGGTGATTTACCAGGAGTGTCTCTTGACGATACAATAAAGACTATACACTATCTACTTGAACAATATCCAAATCCTGTAACCAAAGATGGACGAGTTCTTACTAATTGTGATGCTGACCCCGCAAAACATTTAGCGAGAAGAGAAGGTGTACCTCATGAAATTCACGAGCTTGCTTACCGCACAAGCGTAAAATGGCGAATAGAAGGATTTAAACATTTGGTAAATCAATGGGAATCCAAAACTTGGTCAGATGATTATTCTTTTTATCGTTCTTCTTTTATTTTAGGTAAAGCCTTAATTAATTCACTTGAAATAGATTGGGTTAATAATCTTATGGACGAGGAGATTCGTCAAGAGATTTTATCTTTGCCGGTTTCTGAATTTATGCTAATTGGACTTAATTGGATGCTTGTTGAGGCTTCAAAAGAAATTATGGAGATTTTAAAACCAGATTCAATCTCTAGAAATTTTTCTTTTTGCTTAAATCATGGTACTGAAAAGTCAGATTTAGAAAAAGTTTTTTTAAAAATTAAAGAACAAGTGGCTTTGTCTGATTATTCAGAAGAAGCATGGAGCCAAGTTGTTCTTTAGGAATTCAATTGCATCACTTTATTATTTAATATCGTGGTGCAATTTTAATATTATGAATACAAATCAAAAAATATTTTTAGAAAATTTAAAAAAAGTAGATGGAATATATGTCGATTGTGATGGGACTATTTTTAATAATGTTCCTGTTATGGTTCAAGCAAAAGTTTTTACTTTGAAATACTTTTTTAAAGTTGATCCATTTCAATTCAAAAAGCAAGATGCTTTAAAAAATCTGTTATCTTTTTACAAAGAAAATCCTCATATGTATAAGAGGAAAAACTTTTGGGTTAAAGAATCTATTAATCATTTTAAAAAAGGTATCAAACAAAACCCTAATTCTATGGTTGATGAAGTTGATATCTTTAGATTAAGTTCAAAAGCATTAGGTGCTACTTTTTTAAGAAACGAACAATTAAATACTAATAAAATTTACGAAAAGTTTTTAAAGTATTTTAGTAAATATCAGAAAAATAACAAAAAATATGAAATAGTAAAAAAACATTTTTTACTCGAAATTTCTCAAAAAAAACAAGAACTTATTTCTCAAATTTCTAATGAAACCTACATATCTGATAATTTCACCTCAAAATTATTTTTTGATTTATATTTTGCTGTTTACCATACTTTCTTTACAGAAAAAATTTTATTTCACGAATACTCACATAATATTGTAAAAAAGTTTAATATTTTTGCAAGAAAAAATAAAAAAGAATTTGGAATGATTAGCAACAGAGAAGAAGGCAGTTTGTTTTTATTGCTTAAGTATTTTCACTTATTAAATAAAAATCATTTTAATAAAAATTTTGTCTATGGTGGTGATAAATTATTAGGAGGTAAGCCCGGATTAATCCAGTTTGAAAAGATTTTTCCTAAAAATAAAAGCTTAGTTTATATAGGTGATTCAATAGTGGACTTTCAAACCATGGTGAATTTTAATCAAACTCATGGAAAAGGTTTTATATTTGGGATTATTTTGCCTAGTAAATTTGAATTTGATCAAGAAAAAATTAAAAAATTTAGTAAGAAATTTAAATCCAATAATATTGTAGTTTTATCTCATAAAGAAATTTATGAGGTGTTAAAGATTTTGTAGATGTATGAATATATTATGTGAAAGATATTTAGAGAAGGTGGAATATAAAATTGATACCCATATTAATCATTTTTGTGCTTGTCATTTCTGTATAAAAGATACAGATGAATTTGTTTTTGAAGCTCTGTGGAGTTTGCTTAATTTGAGAGGAGTGCGTCGGAGAAATTATTTATCTGAGCAAGGTAAGCAGTATGTAAAAGAAAAGCTGAGGGATTATGTTTCAAAACAAATACAAGACAATAAGCCAATTAGTTTTTTCTTTTTTGATTTACCCATAAAAACAGGGAAGAATAAAACTTCTCCAGATATAGGGGAACATTTGATGTTTGCTAAATTAAATTTATTAGCCAAAAAATTTAAAAAAGTTTATCACCCAGGAATCAGATTTAACATTCTCAGTGATGGTTTTTTATTTGTTGCAAGTGGGTTTATTTTTAAGAAAGATTATCTATCTTATTTAAATAAATGTAATGAAATAATTCGAGTGAATAATTTTGGCAATGTTTCAATTATTAATGGTTCTATTTTTTTTAATATAAATCAACAACAAAAAATATCAAACAATATACTTTCTAGTGTTTTGATTGCTAAGATTAAAAAAAGATTAATAGATTTAAATAAAGAAGTATTTAATCAAAATAGCTTTGATAATTATTTAAATGTTAGAAATTTATTTGAATCACACAAACAAGCAATTAAAAATTTAACACATGCAAAGTTCGGTTTTTACATAACTAAGATTGGTTTTAAAAAAGAACATCCTGTTTTGTCTATATATACAACTTCTTCAGATTTGAATGAATCTCCAAGTAGAGGAAAGGTTTTGATTTACAAAAAGGGTGATAAATATAAATTAACTTTACTTAAATAATATTTTTGCATATTTCTGAGATTGGTATATGCTGGAGTACATAATCATTAATTTTATGGAAAATATGAACACTAAGAATAAAATTGAAATACAACCAAAAGGATCATATTTCCAAACTGATGAAAATGGTTTTTTAATCAATCCAGCTTCTACTGAAAAAATCCAAGCTAAGTGGAAACCGCTTATTGATGACATTGTTGAAATATATAAAACTAAATATGGCGAAAAACTCAAGAATGTGTATGTTCGTGGTTCTGTAGCCAAGGGTGAAGCCGTGGAGGGTGTCTCCGATATTGACACTTTCGCCTATGTTGGTTTATCAAAAGAAGAACTAAAAGATAATAATACTAACCGAGACATGCGAAAGCATATAGAGGAAAAATATGATTTTGTAGAAGATATTGAAATGGGAGCATTTCCACTATCAGATATTCCTGATAATTACATTATTCTCAATCAATCGCTATGCGTTTATGGCGAAACTATTTCAATACCAAAATTAAAAATTGGAAAAGAGCTCGCGATACACTCTCCAACATTTAATAATCGTTTCAAATGGTTTGAAAACTTTTTACAAAAAGATGAAAGTGAAGAAGAGAATAAAAAAGGTTGTGTGTGGCTTATGAAAGGTTTGCTTCGTGTAGGATTTGAGCTGACCATGGAACGCTCAC
>Ga0105051_10001364_pt1 | contig 33478 bp, 24 predicted proteins | sample FRY02_FD_78383 | JGI IMG/M metagenome (GOLD analysis project Ga0105051, IMG submission 78383) | Freshwater microbial communities from Lake Fryxell liftoff mats and glacier meltwater in Antarctica - FRY-02 (megahit assembly) | ecosystem: Environmental > Aquatic > Freshwater > Ice > Glacier... | reverse complement strand
ATTTAGCCCTAAACTCTTTTCTGGATAATTCTTTAAGTATCTTCATTTGTGCTTTCTTTACACAAAGAAACTCTCGCAGAACATAATCTATTTACGTTCTGCGATCTAAAGGGGTAACCCTATCATTTTATTTGCAACATTTTGCTTCGATATCAATGCTAAAATGGCGCAGGTACTAAGATTTTTGATATGCAAGGCAAAATCCTCAAATCTTTGCCTCTCTCTAACAACGATATTACCCTTATGCTCTACATTTCCAATTTCATCAAGGGCAATTATTTGCTCTATATTGAAGGCTAAGGAAGGCAAAAGAACGGAATCTGTAAAATTTGCGGTGCAACGTTGAGGATGAATTTAATTATTAAGCAATCCATTCATTATGCGAGCCCTTCCTTCCGTGGGGGCGTTTGTTATAATAATGTCATTTGGCTATAAATATTAAATCCCTTCGGGATGAATAGAGTTCAAATTCCATTGATTTTTAATAATGCATCACGTTGTCAATGCCGTCCCTGCCTAGAAGGAAGAGGTCGTATGTTTATAGAAATAAAATGCTAGCATTTTCTAGCGACACCGTTTTCTCTTCACAATCTAATTGTGCTTGACATCATTTATGAAAAACATTTGATTGTTCTATCGGACAAAAGAAAATCAACTCCCTGCCATTTCACTCAATTGAAGCCAACGATCTCCTTTAGCGTCCAAATCTGCTGATATTTTCCCAAGTTCTTGAGTCCATTTTAATAGCTGCTCATGATCCGATGTTCCCGATCCAATAAGCGATTCCAGCTCTTCTTTTCTAGACTCCAAAATCGGTAAATCTTTTTCGATTTGATCCAATTCAAACTTCTCTTTAAAACTCAATTTAAGTTTAGCCTTATCCTCTTTTGGCTTCTCTATTTTTGAAGCAGCAATTTTGCGATCATCAGCATCCCGGCGCTCTTCATTCAACATTTGCTCTCTATACAAGGTATAATTGCCCGGTATATCTCGCACAGTTCCATCCCCTTTAAACCAAAGTACATGCTCCACTAACTTATCCATAAAATAGCGATCGTGACTCACTACAGCCAAACAACCATTAAATTGTTCTAAATATTCTTCTAGTGCAGATAGCGTAAAAATATCCAAGTCATTGGTAGGTTCATCCAGAATCAAAAAATTGGGATTCTTCATAAGAATAGTGAGCAAATACAAGCGTTTTTTCTCACCACCACTGAGCTTTTCAATAAATTCAAAATGTCTTTTTCGGGGAAATAAAAATCGTTCTAATAGATCAGCAGCTGTGAGTTTTTGGCCTCCTTTTAGCGGCACAACTTCCGCAATTTCGCGCACAGCTTCAATGATGCGCATGCCCGGTTTCAGTTGAATTCCTTCCTGTGTATAATAACCAAAAACCACGGTATCACCAATAACAATTTTACCCCCATCTGCTTGTGTTTTACCTGTCATCAATTCCAGAAAAGTCGTTTTTCCACAACCATTTTTCCCAACAATTCCAACACGCTCAGCCCGCTTAAATACATAATCGAAACCATCGATAATTTTGCGTGTTCCATACGTTTTTCGTACCCTATGAAACTCACAAATTTTCCCGCCTAATCGCTCCATATTTATGCCAGCTTGCAATTCGCGCTCTTCTCGTTTGCCGGTTGCAGCAGTCTTTACCGACTCAAACCTATCAAGTCTGGATTTCGATTTAGTTGTTCTTGCTTTTGGTGAATTCCTCACCCATTCTAATTCTTTTCTGAATGTATTTCTAGCGCGTTCAACAGAGGCAGATTCCTGTTCTTCACGAGTCGCTTTTTTCTCGAGATAATAAGAGAAATTACCCTTGTAACGATACATGGTTTCATCAACCAGTTCAATTATTTCATCACAAATCGATTCGAGATAATATCTATCGTGAGTTACCATCAACAAAGTCATCGAACTCTTAATCAAGTATTGTTCCAGCCACTCAATCATATCTAAATCTAAATGATTGGTCGGCTCATCCAATATCATGAAATCAGGTTGCGACAATAGGACCTGAGCCAATGCAACTCTGCGTTTTTGTCCTCCAGATAAAGTTTTAATTATCTGCTCCAGATCTTCAATACCCAAGGCTCCTAAAACTTGTTTTGCTTGAGATTCATAATCCCAGGCATTCAGGCGATCCATTTCTGCGGCAGCTTTTTCAAATGCATCACCCTCAGCACAAATATTTAATAAATGTTCGTAATGGCGAACGGCGTTCATTACCGGAATATCCGAATCAAATATGGCCTCCAGAATCGGTCTTTCCTCTGGTAACAAAGGATCCTGCTCAAGGAAAGCCACTCGTATATCTTTTCTCCAGGTTACAATTCCACTGTCAGGAGCTTCTGTACCCGAAAGAATTCGAAGAAGTGTAGATTTCCCTGTTCCATTTGCTGCAACCAGAGCTGTTTTTTGTCCTTGCTGTATGCCAAAATTCACATCTGCAAAGAGCAATCGTTCTCCGTAGCGTTTGCTAACCTGTTCAACTGATAAATAATTCATGCGGCTGCAAAGATAACCATTGCAAGAGGGGAGAAGACAATTTTGTTGGAATTCCTTTTCTTCCAATTTCTCTGTAAATGTTATTCTAGAATCGATTTGTAAGTTCTTGAAAAACTGCATTATATTGCATTTCGGTAGGAATTGGCATTCATTGCTCATCATTCTGCACCTGATTGAGCAATATTGCTTTCAATACCTTATTTTTGACAAATGGATGTTTCTTGGTCAGTATGTCGATTGAATGAAATGAGCCCTGCAGAGCTATACGCATTGCTCGATTTGCGCATTCGTGTATTTGTGGTAGAGCAAAATTGTCCGTATGTGGAAACAGATGGCAAGGATTTTCACAGTACGCATTTGTTTGCCCGCGATGGAAATGATCAAATTTTAGCCTGTCTCAGAGTAGTTGATCCTGGCGTTTCCTATGAAGAAGTTTCTATTGGTAGGGTAGCTACTCATCCTGATGCACGTGGCAAAGGGCTGGGGCATGAATTGATGCAACGAGCCATGCGCATGATTGAAGAGCGATTTGGCCCTGTTCCTGTTCGTATTTCTGCTCAGGAATATTTGCGTAGTTATTATGCAACGTATGGTTTTGCCTGCGTAAGTGATATGTATTTGGAAGATGATATTCCGCATATCGAAATGCTCTACAAACCCTTCAACCCAAAGCCTTTCCGAGAAGATCCCATTCATGCAAGACGTCATCATTTTGCTGCCATGTGGGAGGATTTTGAACAGGCAAAAACCGGATTATTGACCTTTCTTGCCGATTGGGAAATTGGGCAAATTGCGCTGAATCCAGATGATGGTTCATGGGATGCCATTCAAGTGCTGCATCATCTTGTAGTAAGTGAAAAGGCAACTTTAGGTTATTTGATGAATAAAACACAGGCAGAGCCCTCTGATTTGCCCTTTTTATCCTATGATGAAAGGAAATCAGGTCAGAAATTGATTAAACGTTTGCACTCAGAAGAACGCTATGCCATGCCAGCCGGATTAAGTCTGCCGGAAAGTAGTTTTGACTTGGGCGATTTGAAGGCTGAATGGGATGAACTGAGAGATAACTATCGCTCGTTTCTAGCTAATCTTTCACCCCTTTATTATGGTCGATTTATTTTCAGACATCCCATAGCGGGACCACTGGCAATGGAGGAAACAATTGGTTTTCTTACCGGTCATATCAGGCATCACATGCACCAACTTCGCAGAATTCAACGAAGTCTTAAGCCCTGATGAATTACCCCTCATTTGCCATTGTAATTCCCTGCCTCAATGAAGAGGCATACATTGCTAAATGTATTAATTCTATTCTCCAGCAAAATTATCCTGCTGAGCTTATAAAAGCTTATGTAGTAGATGGAATGAGTGCTGACAAAACCCGCGAGGTAATCGCCTCCTATTTCGATAGTGGCAAAGTGGTGTTGGTAGATAATATGGAACGAATTACGCCTATTGCCCTTAACTTAGGTATTAAAGCATCTAATGAAGATATTGTGATGATTCTTGGCGCTCATGCCGAATTATACCCGGATCATCTTGAAAATTTGGCCAGGCATCTCGCTCAGCACCCTGATGCTGGCTGTGTTGGCGGCATAATTGAGAATGAGTACGAAACTGAAACATCCCGATTTATTGGATTGGCGATGGGTTCTTCTTTTGGTGTTGGTAATGCACACTTCAGAACAGGCAATCGTGATGGCTATGTTGATACTGTCGCTTTTGGAGCTTACAGACGTGAAGTCTTTACTAAGGCCGGCTATTTTGATGAAGATTTAGTCCGTAATCAGGATGATGAATTTAATTTTCGATTACATCAGCATGGTTTCCGCATTTGGCTTGGAAGAGATGTAAGGTCTAAATATTTCGTAAGAGGCTCGTTTGCTAAACTTTTTAAACAATATTTTCAGTACGGATATTGGAAGGTATATGTGAACAAGAAACATAAAACAATTACTACAATGCGCCAAGTAATACCTGCTCTTTTTGTGGTATTTATTTTTGCTGGATTTTTGATGTCATTTGCGCATCCTGTTTTGGCTGTTTTGTATTTTATTGCCTGGTTTCTTTATCTTTTTGCGGGATCGTATGCAGCTGTTATTGCCAGTGGATCACCCATGCAAACACCTAAAGTAATTTGGGCTTTTTTTATCTTACACCTGAGTTATGGCAGCGGGTATTTAGAGGGAATATGGCATTTTATAATCCTCGGCAGAAAACCGCTCAGCCGACATCGTGAATTAAGCAGATGAGTAACTTTCACAGCTATCTCCCGGGAAATCCCAAATTGTTCAGGCTTTTGGCAATGGGAATAGCCTTTTGCTTGCCTGTTACTAAACAAGGTGTGCCGCTATTAATTGCTATGTTGGTTTTGCTTCGTATTTGGCAGTATTTTATTGGTGATAAAGGCGCAATTCAGGCATCAAAACCCCTGAGGATTTTCGGAATACTTTGTATTTCCTATTACTTATTGCATATAATAGGTATGGCTTGGACGGAAGACATTGCTTCCGGTTGGGATGAACTGGAATACAAATTGAGCTTTTTGGTGATCCCATTGTTGTTTGTTTTCAGAGTTCCATATAAAGATAAATTCCTTCGTTTAGTTTCACTTTCGTATGTTGGTGGAACTATTTGTTTTATGGCTTATGCCTTGATACGCGCAAGCTTGAGATACGAAGATGAGGGACTTACGGTTTGGTTCTATTCTCAGCTAAGTTCATATTTTCATCCCGCATACATGGCTCTCTATGCTTGTTGGGCTGCCATATTATCCATTCAACTCTTCAAAGAGTATCCCAGATTTAATTTTATATTTTGGATTTCTGCTTTACTTATGCTGTTTTTTGTTGTATTACTCGCGTCGAAAGCAGGATTTTTTGCGGCTATCATTACCGTGTTTTTCGCAGCAGTTTATCTTTTAAGAATCTCGTTTAAAAGCTATACCCATTGGTTGATTATTGGCTCTTCTATTGCAATACTTGCTTTTGGTTCTGCATACAGCCCTTCGCTAAATCAGCGTTTGCTTGCGGCAACTGAAACGGTAAAGCAAAATGAAACGGATAATTCAATTATTGCATCTCCAGATACTGTTCAAAATCAAGTTTCACAAGGCTCTACTTCATTGCGCTTGATTGCCATGCGAGCAGGGTTTGATTATTTTGTTTCACATCCTTTTGGCGCCGGTACCGGAGATTTGGATTTGGCCATGCTAGAAGAATATCAGAAAATGGAGGCAAGAGAATCAATTGAGAAAAAATTAAATCCGCATAATCAATACCTTTCAACAGGAGTGGCGCTTGGATGGCCGGGAATGCTGTTATTGCTCGGGATTTTGTTTTTTCCGGCTTGGCATTTTTTGCGGAAAGGTAGAATTATTCATTTCGCTCTTCCCCTTATCCTTGCCTTCAATTTAGTGTTCGAATCAATGCTCGAAGTTCAAGGAGGAATTGTGTTTTTCGTTTTCTGGATTACTCTGTTACTTGCAGAGCCCGAGAAAACCTTAAGCATAGAATAATCAGGCTTTTGCTTTTGCTTTTTTGAATTTTGCAGCAGCTTTTACAAATGACACGAAGAGAGGATGTGGATTATCAACCGTGCTCTTGTATTCAGGATGGAACTGAGCTCCTAAGAAGTATGGATGATTGTCTAGTTCAACAATTTCTACCAATCCCGAATCCGGATTTATACCAGTAGCTTTCATTCCGGCTACTTCATACTTTTTAAGATAGTCATTATTAAATTCAAAACGATGACGGTGACGTTCTTCTACAAATTCAGTTTTGTAAGCTTGAAATGCGAGCGTTCCTTTTTCAACCTGACATGGATAAGAACCTAATCGCATTGTGCCACCAAGAAATGATACTGATTTCTGCTCAGCCATAAGGGCAATTACCGGATGTGGCGTGTATTCTTTAATTTCGGTGGAATGTGCATCGGTATAACCCAAAACATTTCTGGCAAATTCAATCACTGCGCACTGCATGCCCAAACAAATTCCGAAAAACGGAATCTTGTGTTCACGCACATATTTAATGGCTTCTATTTTACCATCAATTCCTCTCGAACCGAAGCCGGGAGCCACTAGTAGACCATCGATTCCCTTTAATGTTTCATCAATATTTCGAGCAGTTAATTCTTCTGAATGTACCCAGCGAATATTTACTTTTACTTCATTGGCTGCTCCGGAATGTCCAAATGATTCCGCAATGGATTTATAAGCATCTTTGAGTTCTACATACTTCCCTACCAATGCTATTTCTACCTCCGTTTTGGGATTCTTGAATTTCTGCAAAAAGTCTGTCCACTTCTTAAGATCATGTTGCTTTTTAGGCTTCATGCCTAATTTTTCGAGCACTACATCATCAAACTTTTCTTCGAGCATCAAAAGCGGAACATCGTAAATGGTTTCGGCATCAATGCTCTGAATAACCGCGTTCTGAGCCACATTGCAAAAGCGTGCAATTTTGTTCCTGATGGATGAATTGAGCTCGTGTTCGGTTCTGCAAACGAGGATATCCGGTTGAACACCCAATTCCAATAACTGTTTCACACTGTGCTGCGTGGGCTTGGTTTTTAATTCGCCAGCGGCACTCAAATAAGGAATTAGCGTTAAATGGACTACCAAGCAATCGCGCCCTTTTTCCCATTTCATTTGTCGAACGGCCTCTATGTAAGGAAGAGACTCAATATCACCAACGGTTCCGCCAATTTCAGTGATCACAAAATCGAAGTCGTTTCTTGAACCAAGAATTTGGATACAACGCTTGATTTCATCGGTAATATGGGGAATGATTTGAACGGTTTTGCCCAAATATTCGCCTTTGCGCTCTTTGTTAATTACGCTTTGGTAGATTCTGCCGGTAGTGATATTATTTGCCTGAGAGGTAGGAACATTAAGGAATCGCTCATAATGGCCTAAATCCAGATCGGTTTCGGCGCCATCTTCCGTAACATAGCATTCTCCATGTTCATAAGGATTCAGAGTGCCTGGATCGATATTGATATATGGATCCAGTTTTTGAATAGTAACTTTAAAACCTTGTGATTGCAGTAATTTGGCTAAAGAGGCTGATATAATCCCTTTTCCAAGAGAAGAAGTAACTCCTCCGGTAACAAAAATATACTTGGTAGATTCTGGCATGATCCCGTGTTCAGATATAATGAATACGGGATACAAAATTATGTAAAAAAAGCAGACAGAAATTGATAAAATTCAGTTCTTCGGCATTTCATTCGTTAAGCCGCATTAGGGGCAGAATCTGCTTCGTTTTTAGAGCCGTTTTTCATTAGAAAATCTCGAAATAAGTTCTTGTAAATCAGAATTAAGGCAATCAAAAACAAGCTTGCACTGAATTCAGGTATGAAAATGAAAGTATAATATGGAACGTCAAAAAACTCCAAAATTCTCTCCATATTTAAGAGATATGCGATCGAAACTAGAATATAGGGAATAAAGTCTCGGCTGAATAAAGCGTAGAAGAATAGAAATATCATCGCCGGATGTGAATATCGTTCATGCATTTGAGTGTTGAAGAAGAAAAATGACAGCGAAATCATGGCTGCGCTTAAAAACACTAACTCTTTCCCTTTTTTGTCAGACAAGAATTGAAAACCCTGCTTGAGAACTTTTTTCAAAAGTGGAATTAAAACTAAGGCACTACTTCCGCAAAAGAGCAAAAGTCCCCACTGTTTATATGTTATTGCCAAAAATGTATCCTGATCTGATACAGTGATGGGGTCTGCACTTAGAATCAAATGCCAGAAATTATAAGCATTTAAGGAAGCTAATTTGAAATAATCAACAGAATCAACCATCACTTCAAAATAATTCTTGAATTCTCCGGCAAGCAGAAATGGAAAAACAATGGCTAACTCGGTAAGCACAGCGGCAAGGCTAATTTTAATCCAATTTTTGAACGACAGCAAATGGGGCAGAATCATGATTCCAATTATGGGAAAGAATATAATGGCTTGTAATTTAGTGTTGAGCGCTATTATGAATACAGAAGCCGCTAACATGGGATAACGAATGGCCAGAACAATGGCTAGTAATGAGAGATTGCTATGTATGGCATCTATTTGTCCCCATGCCAATGTATTAAAAAGATAGGCAGCATTAAACAGCAATAACCAATGTTCATTTTTTTGCATTAGTGCACGCATACCGGCAAAGAACATGATCAACACAGGCAGGAAGTCAAAAAGTAGCGTAATCCATTTAATGCGACTATAATGCAGCAGTGCATTTTCATGTCCTCCCATCAAAATATCAAAAAATCGAAGAATGTATAAATATATAGGGGGATAGTTTGTGCCGCAATGGTAAGCCTGATTCATACCCTCTTGATCAGTGTACCAAGACCAATATTTCCAACAATCGAGATCGGAAGTGAACCAGAAATTGGGTGTAAATAGCATGAGGAAGATGAAGAAAAGTATAACAGGAATTAGCAATGAACTTTGCTCCTGATCTGAATAATACCGCAGTTTTATAATTATTTGTTTCATAATATGCATGCGAAATATTGGAAATAGAATATCTAATTTAGCAGGATGTGCTTGCGAAAATGCAATTTTAACTTCATATTCTGAAATTATTGCATAAGAACATTAAATGCAAATTGAATTTTAGTTTGCATACTAACTAGAACATTAAGCTTGATTTATTCCAAATTTCTTGTTAGTCTGTTCACCGCTTTAAACTCAAAGAAAAATTCTCGCGCTACGATTCTAACAAAGCTATAAGCCGGAATTGCCAAGATCATACCTGTAATTCCAGCTATCGTTCCAGCAATCGAAATAACAATAAAAATTTCTAGTGGATGCGCATTTGCCGATTTCGAAAATATTACTGGCTGCAATACTAAATTATCCAACAATTGAACCAAAAGAAATACTAAACCTACTTTAAGCAAAATGGGTTTCAATTCTACTGGAACTAGGGCAGTCATATTGGTACTTGCCGTAATAAGAAGCCCTATAGTCGCACCAATCAAAGGGCCGATGTAAGGTATGAGATTGATTAAACCGCCCAAGAATCCAATTAAAAAAGCGTTTTCAATTCCAATAATCCATAAACCCGCACTCAGTAGTAGAGTTACTGCCGTTATTTGAATTAATAACCCTACAAAATAGCGTGTTAGAAGTTTTAATGCGTTTCTTAAGATATTCTGCACCTGATTCATGTATTTGTCTGGTGTCAGTGAATAAATGATCCTTAACAGCAGATCTCCATCTTTCAAGAAAAAGAAGGAAATAAAGAGCACGGAGAAAATTAGAACTAAGGCATTACTCAATAGTCCGAAGAGATTAAAAACATTGCTAAGTGCCTGATTAATTCTACTGAATTGAATTTGCTCTTTGAGTTTACTAATCATGAATTCTCGATTGCTTCTTTCATCTCCACTTAAGTTATACTGACTCAACCATTCTTCTGTTTGCTGGAATCCGCCTTCTATCTGTCGAACGTCGATTTTTGAAATAGCTTCGGCCTCGGAGGCAACAAGAGGAGCGAACATACTGAAAACACCTAATGCCAAAATAATAAATCCTCCCAAAGTAATTAGCGCACATAGCCAATCAGGCATTCCAATATTTTTAATTTTCAGATTTCTCAGGAATTTAACAACGGGAGCACCAATCAACGAGATAATTGCAGCAATGAGCATATATGCAAAAATGGCGCTGAAGTAATATAGGCTGAATAAAAACAGCAAAATTCCCAGAATACTAATAATCTGTTTGGTTCTTGGTTGCATACTCAGAATACAATGTGTTTTTTGGGATAATCGAAATACTTAAACATGCAGGTACTTCCACTCAATTCTTTCCATGAATCCAAGCCGAAATCCAGCCTTACAATGCCGGTGGTTGGCATATCTATGTTCTCAGTGCTTAAATACTCAACAAAGGCACTGATTCCTGGATTGTGAGCAAATACAGCAACTGAATTAATTCTGTCTTCTATTATACAAATCACTTCCAATAGACTGCCTATTCCGGCTAAATATAATCTATCGTCCAACTGAAATTCAGGATTTTCTTTTGCAAAATGTTTTGCAAAATGCTCTGCTGTTTGTTTCGCTCGTATTGCAGAACTACTTATAAGCAAATCAGGGACTTCGTTTCTACTATACATAGCCGCCGCCATTAAAGGTGCATCCCGGCCGCCACGATCACTTAGAGGACGATCAAAATCATCCTGACTTTCATTTTTCCATGATGATTTGGCGTGACGAATAAGATATATCGTTTTCATTTCCTTCTATTCTCCTCGAAAAGTACAAAGAAAGGATGCATCAGCCAATTCCATTATTATCCCTTAGCATTTCGCCTTGAATCATCCCTACGCCCTCCGCGTTAAACCCTCTACGCCTTCCGCGCCCTCCTCGTTCCCTCCGCGCCCTCTGCGGTAAAACCTCTGCGCCCTCCGCGTTGAACCCTCTGCGCCCTTTGCGTTAAAACCTCTGCGCCCTCTGCGTTAACCCCTCTGCGCCCTCTGCGTTAACCCCTCCGCGCCCTCTGCGTTAAACCCTCTGCGCCCTTTGCGTTAAAACCTCTGCGCCCTCCGCGTTAAACCCTCTGCGCCCTCCGCGTTAAACCCTCTGCGCCCTCCTCGCCCTCCCCATCAAACCTCAGAACCAGCCGCTAAAACACAAAGGTCATTCCCAGCAAAAACATTTCATAATATATCCAAACACTTAACAATTCCAACTGATTAGCTATTCACAGCGAATAATAGAACATCATTTCTTACCTTTACACACAAACATCGCCCATCGCGCTATTTAGGATGCAGCCTGAAATTTTACTTATTACACCGCCACTCACGCAGTTAAACACCCCCTATCCGGCGACTGCATATTTGAGCGGCTTTCTTAAAACCAAGGGCATCCCTTTTCGTCAGGCAGATTTGGGACTCGATTTTGTTTTGGCGATTTTCAACAATACCGGATTGTCGCAACTATTTGATGCTATTGAAAAAGGCAATTTTGAACTTAGCATTCCAAATGCGAATATATTGGGCAATCGAAAAGCCTATGAAAACAGCATTGATGCCGTTATAGCGTTTCTTCAAAACAGAAATTACACACTAGCCTATCGTGTAGCACGTGGAAATTATTTACCCGAAGGTCCTCGTTTCAAACAGCTCGAAGATCCCAAAATGTTCTTTGGTAGCATTGGCATACAGGATCAAGCAAGGTATTTGTGCAGTATGTATCTTGAAGATCTATCGGATTTAATACAAGCCTCAATAAGTCCTCATTTCGGATTTTCAAAATATGCAGAGCGCATTGGCAGAACGGCCGTTTCTTTCGATCCTATTCGCAAAGAACTGGAGACACCTTTAAGTTATTTGGATGCGATTTTGATATCAGAAACCAAAAAGTACTTCAGTGCCAGCGTGCCCTCTTTAGTTGCTCTTTCTGTCCCTTTTCCCGGTAATTTGTACGGCGCTCTGAAAATGGCTCAATGGATAAAAGCTAATTATCCTGAAACGGCCATAGCTATGGGAGGAGGATATGCTAATACGGAGTTGCGGGAATTAAATGATTCAAGTGTTTTTGATTTTGTTGATTTTATTTGTTTAGATGACGGTGAAAGTCCATTATTGTCTGTTTACGAGCATTTGATAAATCGCCAATCTGAAAAAGCATTAAAAAGAACATTCCTTAGAATTGAAAATAAAGTTAAATATTTAAATAATTATTTGGGATTAGAAATCAATCATTCTAATTCAGCCACGCCAAGCTATGAGGGACTTAGACTGAATGATTACCTTTCCATGTATGATGTTCCAAATCCTATGCACCGTTTGTGGAATGATGGGAGATGGAACAAGCTAACCATTGCTCATGGCTGTTACTGGAAAAAATGTTCCTTTTGCGATATTTCGCTTGATTATATTTCCCGCTATGAGCAAGCTCCTGCGAAATTACTGGTAGATAAGATGGAACAGTTGATTGCCGAAACAGGTGAAACTGGATTTCATTTTGTGGATGAAGCGGCCCCTCCTGCGGCTATGAGAGATCTAGCTTTGGAGATTTTGAGTCGAAAGTTGCAGGTTACATGGTGGACAAACATCCGTTTCGAAAAAACCTTTACGCCTGATTTGTGCAAGTTATTGGCTGCTTCTGGTTGTGTTGCAGTTACAGGTGGATTGGAGGTTGCAAGTGATCGCTTGTTGGCTCTAATGGAAAAGGGAGTAACCGTTGAGCAAGTGGCTACGGTTTGTAGAGCATTTCGTGATTCCGGTATTTTAGTTCATGCTTATTTAATGTACGGTTTTCCCACTGAAACTGAACAAGAAACTATAGACTCCTTAGAAGTAGTCAGACAAATGTTTGCCCTCGGTTTATTGCAATCTGCTTATTGGCATCGATTTGCTATGACAGTGCATAGTCCTGTAGGAAAGAATCCTGAGAAATATGATGTGATAAGAACAGGTCCGGAATTTAAAGGATTTGCCAACAATGATCTGTACCATGATGACCCTAAAGGAGCTGATCATTCAAAGTACACAGATGGCTTAAACAAAGCCTTGTACAATTATATGCACGGTAAAGAATTGAATAGCAATTTACAAAAATTCTTCCATTTTCGAATTCCATCGACTACTCATTCCAGTAATTTAATATCTAAATATATAAAGATTAAGGAATCTGATGTTTTGTTATCGAAATCGGCAAGGATTATCTTTAACTTTGAGGAAGTCAAAGAATTGAAGCGACAGGAGAATGAAGTGGAACTACTTTTTATAAGTACTAAGGACTATTACAAAATTTTATTTCCTTCAGAAGTTGCGAAGTATATTATGAATCTGAAGTCTGAAGGGCTATCCTCTGAAATAATGTTAGCAGATCTGTTGAAATCCCTTGAAGATTGCACAGGTCACAATAATGAATTCATCATTCATCAGGCTTGGTGGAAAAAGTTTCGCGACTTGTTACTATTGATCCGCTAGTTCTAGATTTTGCTGGCCATTTCCGCCTGATCAAGATGGCGTTGATTGTGGTATATCAATACTCTCAAAGTATCTCCCAATCTTAGTTTTATAAGATTACTGATGGTAATTCCAGTTTTTATTTTGTTAAGATCATAGTTTTTAATGAATTTTAATATTTCCAAAATTTCCTTTTGCTGCACTATGAATTTTGACAAAGCTCCTTCTCTTAGTTGAGTTTTAAATGTATTCATAGGTTTTAAAGTGGACATTTTCTTAGCTCTTTTATCACTTTTGATCGGAGCTACCGACTCCGCAAAGTAATTCCCCAACCAGGAACTTTTAAATTCTGGATTGATTGATGGCTTGTGATTTTTGATTCGTGCTGTTATTTCCGGAATGTAAAAGTCGCCATATTTCAACAGATGCTCTATGCATTCCAAAGCATTCCATTTGTTCTCTGCCGGCCTTGATAAAAGATTGCTTCTTTGCAACTGGCTTAAATTTTCAGCTCTTGTAATATTTTCTTCAGTGCGTTTTCTGAGATCAGAAATCAATTCGGTAGTATTGAAGCGCATATCATTCTTTTTTACAAAGATCCGAATTGATTCATATTAATTTCTTGATTCAAGTCAAGATTTTCGGAGGCGGCTTAATGTTTCAGGGCTCATTCTCAAATAGGAGGCAATATATTTCAAAGGTATATGTTGAAAAAGCTGCGGGCTCCGATTCAGAACGCGCTGGTAGCGATCAGTAGGTTTGGGATGCAACAAATCTATTTCTCTTTCAATTTGTTGAACGATTAAATTTTCTAGCGTATTCCGATACCATTTTGCCGCCTCTTTATTTTCTTCAACGGCCTTCAGCAATGATGTTTTATTGATTTTGTAAACCTTTGATTTTTTGATGGCTTCGAGGCTAAATTCTGATGGTGTTGAACGGAGAAATGAATTCACCGAGCTAATAAAAGATCCATCATATCCGAATCTTACATCTTGCTCTTCACCGTCAATGATTAAAAATGCGCGAATAGCACCTTTTTCGACATACCACAGGTGTTGCTCTTGCTCTCCTATGGCACAAAGAAGCTGATTCCTTTTCAATTCAACAACCTGTATAGAATCAGGTAAAATGGAAGTTAAAAATGCTATATTCACGTCTAAATATAGCTTTATTTATGAGTTGTGCATACTTCACGCTCATGCTGTTTTTAGCCAAAACAAATTTATTTCAACTTTTTAAAACGGCATGAAATTGAAAATGCTTATTCAAAAAAAGACTACCGGCTTGTTTTTACAAAACGGTGATGTGTTTGTTGGAATGGTAGCAGCACTTATCATATCTACAAATGATGCAATGAAGAAAAAATCCTCGAAGTTGGCTCCAAGAACTACTGAGAAAAATCATACACTATCAGGCAATTGCATCACTCGGCAAAGTGCATTTTAAATTTTTCATTTGTTCTTATTTTAAGACGAGCGGTGTGCGCTCTCGTGGTATGTTCTTACATGTGGCCCTAGAAATATCCTGGCGTATAATCGAATTAAAGCGAGTCCATTAAGAATAAAACTCAGCGCTGCAAAACAGGCAAGTGCTATTTGCTCAGGATGAATATGGCTGAAAATTAAATCTTCCCCTAAAAATGTGGTGGTGATCGGAAAGCCACTCAAACCGAGACAGGATAGCAAAAAAACGAGTCCAATTTTTGGATGTTCGTAAATATGTCCTTTGAATGAATTTAGATCAATATGACCCTCCAATTTTCTCAATCTTTCTATGCTCATATATCCTATTATTCCAGCGAGCGCTGCTCCACTTAGGTATATTATTGTTTCTTCAATTTTGAAGTGCTCATTGAATGATACAGCCAATGCAATCCAAGCGTGATTCATCATTATTAACACTAAACTTAATCGTGGACTATGGCGCTCCGTGAAAGCTTTCAAAACCATCAACAAGCCGATCAAAGCGAATGCAGTGGGTAAGTACTTGCCTAAGTTTCCTGGAAATCTGAATTCGATAAACCAGAAAATCAAGGCGAGTAAATAAATGGCACCGAAATAAAAAACTACGGTATTTATTCTTAGAAAATTTAATGCTTTTCCCGCGCTTTTAATTGGATTCCAAAGGTACTTGTACATTAAGTCATCTAATCTCCATTCTTTTAGGCTCATCATATATATACTATACCTGAATTTTGAAGGCCAACTTTCCTCAGAGCGCTGTGGCGGAGGACTATAATTATAGAATTGCTCCCTCATAAGGTATGTTACAACGGAGGGTGAAACAAGCAATTGATAGGTGCGAAGAAATGCGTTACCAGCGAAATGTATAAGTGCCAAAGTTTCAAATCCTAAAGCGACTTCAATAAAAATCAATCCAATTTGAGCTACCGAAGCATAAGCAATTTGAGCTTTTATGGATGATTGAACGCGGGCTGTTTGTGTAGCAATGAAACTGGTAAAAATCCCCATCACAACGATTAATACTCTAATCGAAAATTCTTCTGCCCAAAAAGGATAGGTTCTCAACATCAGAAATACACCTATATGGACGGATAGGGAACCATAGAAAATAGCACTAGAGGGTGTTGGACCCTCCATGGCTCGTGGTAACCAAGAAGAAAATGGGAACTGAGCTGATTTTGCACTCGCAGAAAGTAAGAGCATTATAGAAATAAAAAATACAGTGGACTCATGCTCTCTGATATGCTCCTTGATTATGGCGAAATCTTTGAACTGTTCAAAGGTGATATTAGCATGCCACAAATGATGGCTCATCCACATAGCCAGTAGAATCCCTACGTCACCAATCCTGTAAATCGAAAAAACCTTAACAGCATTTTTTACTGGCAAGTATCGATTGCGATAGAAAGCGATCAAAAGGAATGATGAAATCCCAAGAATTTCCCATCCTATAAACATGGTTTCGAAATTACCGGAAAGAATTACTAGCATATATCCTGTTATGAATAATAGCTTGGTATTGAAAAATCGTTTATAACCAGATTCTCTGTGTAAATAGTAGGTGCTATAAACAGTGATCAGAAAACTTAGCAAGCTGCCGACTATTAGATAAACAGCCGCAATTTTATCAAAGTACAGATCTATGAAAAATTCATAATGCTCCGTTTTGTACACTATGAATTCTTTAACATTTATATATTCTGTATCCGAGAATAGCCATATTGACGTGAAAATAGCAGCTAGTATAAGTTCTAATCCTGATGTAATGAATGCTGTTCTTGAAATGCTCTTTTCTTTCTTTTTTGAGAATATCAGGCTTACAAGAAAGCCCGCAAAAGGTATGAGTATGAGCAGTGGGAGTAAGATGTTCATGCAAATTCAGGGATTAAATAAACAGGAAGATTTTCAATATTTGATTCTATTATTGAATTTATATTTGTTAAACTTGGAATGTGTTCAGTTGTGCATTCATATTTTTCAAAATCTAAGTTTTTGAACAAATACAATTCACGAGAATCAGGATCGATGACAACAAGCTTTATCCAATCGTTTTTGAACCATTCATAAGTAGCTGAATTTTTTTGAATTACCTGTAAAACCTTATCAGGCTTCTGTTCTATAATAATCATCAATCGCAATGGATCATGTACTTCAATCATTTGCAAGGGTAATCCCGGACGTAAGTCTCCCTCAATCCCATTGGCTACTCCAATTAATCCCATTACATTATGTGGAAGTTTAGACCCGGCGCCTAGCTTTTGGTTATCAACTCGAGAGAAGTAATATTCCAAATTTATACCACCACAAACTGGGGCTGCGGCATTCAGAATATTTAGTAAAAAATCACCTTGTGGGTCCACACGATAATCATAGGAATTCATAAAGGCTCTTCTGTCAAGAAAAAGATGTTTTGTAATCTCTCGTCGACCTATAATACATAGGGCATTGGTGGCATGATTGAGTTCAGGTCTGGGCTCAAACAGAGATACGGATCGTAGTTTTATTTTTTCATGTATTTTCTTGATGTCTTGCTTGGAGTTTATAGTTTCAAATCGTCTGGAGCGTTCTTTGGCATTTAGTTCTAGCGATTTATTAAATATATTAACATTTACATTATGTAGAGCACTGATATTGGAATCTATATTTTTTGTTTCAAAAAATATTATTTCATCCCTAGTAGTATCTTGTAGAGCACTCAGAAAGTAGGTGTTATCTGGAATATGTATATTCAATTTATGCAATGAACTTCGCACTTCCGTATGATTGGCCATGTATGCAAATGCCTTAGCATTTACTGATCCCGGTCTACCGGAGCATGCCCCACAGTCGTAACCAGCATAATGAGTATTGTTTACACTGCTTGCTCCATGTCCTATGATATATACTATGGGTGCAAAATCGCTAATAAGGCCAATACTGTTAAGCACATTTGCCACCCTTTGAGTCATTTCAGCAACAGTGTAGCCAACTTGCAGATGATGCTGTTGGTGTTGATGTACATGCTCAATGCTTAATTCAGAATCTGCATCCATGTGCTGAAAAGAAGAGGTAATAGCAGGTCCCGCGCTAGGTTTGAAAATACTTAAGAATAATCGAAATGCTGACCAAAAACCTAATGTTTGAGCGATCAACCAACCAAAAAAGTAGTGATGAGAATAGGGGTGAAAATGAGCGTCTTTAGAACGTTTTAGTTTAGAACCACTCTCTTTAATTAAAAACTTTGGTTGAACTGGGGCAGGACAAACTTTTGTATGAAACTTTCCATTTTCAGGCTGAAAATAAAAATCCAATCCAAAATGTCCAGGAGTGCCATAGGTACTGCAATTAGTGTCGAGATTTTCAACATATCTTCTCAATGAACAATTTCTATCGTCAATGCAAAAAAGTGCTTGAAAACTGCGCTTATCGGTTGTGGTACTTTGCGTTTTACCCTTGCTAAGTCCAAATAAAACTTGATCATAATAGCTCCATTCAAATGCTTCTTGCCAAAGCATTATGCATTCGTCTTCTTCAGTAATAGCAGTGTTTTCGAAAAGTGGTTTTTCAGGAGGATTAACAAAATGATCAAGTGATTTCCATTTTTCGCCGAAGTGATCATCTAATGCATCAATTTCCAAAAGCAGTTCAAGAATGATTAATTCCTTTAAACTGATTTTTTTCGACGCAAAAAGCCCCGCAGGATTTACTTCAACATTGGCTACTAATCCAGACCATCCTGGATGTGAAAATTGCTGATCAAATAAGTACTCTGAATAGAGGGATTCATTTCCAATAAGAATACTCAGCAGATATTGGATTTCATGCTTTCCTGATAGAAGTAATTTTCGGGCGCGTTTCGTTTTAAAAAAACTGCTCATACTATTGCCTTCCATCACTTTTAGGGAATCCAGAAGACTTTTGTTTTGAACAGGGAATTTCCAGATTGCTATACCTTGATCCAAGAAACTATTAAGTATTCGAAAGAGGTTAATATGGACTAAGGCATTGAGATCAATTTTATAGTGGTTTTTCCAGCCAGAGCGCAAGCGTCCAATTTTGGTTGCAGTTCTATCCTTATACTCCGCATTGAACAATTTGTCCATCCAAAACGGAATGTGCTCCTTTCCTTGTTGGTTAGTGATGCATCTGTGAATTATGGCTTTGCTTATTTCTCCTTGAAAGTACCTTGCTCTATACTGATTAAGTGAAAATGATGTTTTGTAACCGAATATTTTGCTCGCATTACGGATCGCATCAAAAAAAGATTGATGCTGAAATGCATGCAGACTATTATGATGAATAAAATCCTTCAGAGGAGCTTGTGCTGGTAAATAATGATGCAATTCATGCAACACATGTTCCTCATCAAATCTTCTTGATTGATGATGCATCTGAAATTTATTTTTGGAGGACAAGAAAACGATGTGCCGGTTAAGCACAAAAAATGGGAAACAGAGCTATATATTTAAGGAATGCGTAGGTTTCCGAAGAGAATGAAAAGAGGGGAGGATAAACCAATCTGTATGTTTGAGATTGGGCCATGACTTAATTTGAAGGATTCCTGTAACAGCGAATTATAAACTATTTCGCAAAACCCAAGATTTAGTTTTTTAAGATCCTTTTGAGACAGGTCAAAACATCTTTCAGATATTTCCTCGCTTTCGGATAATAAGATTTTGATTTGATTGCTGTCTTTACAAGTGATTTTGTTAGACACAACTCCAGACTGTATCCCCAGTAAAACCAGAAAAGACAGAAGCAAAATGCAATACTTATAAAGGTTTATGCCAGACAAGGCGTTTAAATTACAATGCAAATGTAAACGCAAAGGAGCAAAAAAAAGTGATTATTGTCACATTTTTTTATACGGCCCCTCTTTAAACAGTATCTGGGCTATTTTTTATGCCTTTTCGAAAGACTCTTCGGATCGATATTATCATTAAAACTAAGCCTGCAACACATATAAAAAAGCTAATGCTTTGCCAAATCGGCTTACCGCTTCCAAACCTGTTCAGAAAGGCTCCTGAAAAAAGAATAATTATTCCGAATAGAACCTTTTTTAACTCCGTTTTGCGAGAATACTTCTTTACTGTCATAATTGGCATCATGAATTTGGCTTCTAAATTAGGCTTTTGCAACTTCATTGCAATGGTATGCAAGCTTTTTGAGTTTCAATCAATGGCTATGCAAATAATGCGGAATTCCAAGTTCTTTGATTGGAATTGGCTTTGCGGCTTTCCAAGAAGTGCTTTTTAATTATAAGCTAAAATGTTGAAAATCAACAAAAAATAATTACTTTGCTGATCCACAAAATTTTTAAAGTATGAAAACGCCACTAACTTTTTTACTTACCATGTTTATTATTTGCTCTCAGGAATTGAAATCGCAAATTGTGCTTAATGAGATCAATCCTGCACAAGACAGAGTCGAAATCAAGAATCTAGGCAATTCAACAATAAATATTGGAACTTACATATTTTGTACGTTTCCAGTTTATAATGCTCTTAGTACTCTTACTCTTGAAAGTGGCAGCCTTATGCTCGCTCCTGGTGAATTAGTGGTACTTTCTGGTCAAACGCTTGGTAATGCTAACGGTGAACTTGGACTTTACCTTAATAATCAATTTACTAATCCTGCTTCTATCATTGATTACATGGAATATGGAAGTAGCGGTCATCAAAGGGCTGCTGTGGCTATTTCTGCTGGAATATGGTTTGCTAATAATTTTGTTCCAACTCCGCAAGCCGGACAATCTATGAATTATGATGGAGAAGGTAATACAGCAGCTGATTGGTTTTCAGCAGATTTGAATTTTGGACAACAGAATCCATGTCAATTTCCTGAAGGAGATTTTGATTTAGATGGACTAGTTAGCACTTCAGATATGCTGTTGTTTTTTACGGCATACGGATGCGCTGCTGATTGTGCTCCTTATGATTTAACCGGTGATGATGTTGTGAACACCAATGATTTGTTGAACTTGGTTTCTTTTTTTGGGAATAGTTGCGTTTGAAAATTTAAACACCTTTAAACACCCAAAATTTCTGGCCTATAAAATTGAAAACGGCTGTAAATCCTGTGGCTCCTACAAAGGCCACGAAGTACTTGTATGGAACAAATTCCCAGAAGTTATTATCGTGTAAAATATATAGAAATAACTCATTTAAGGAAACATTGATAAGTAATGACATGGCATAAAGCAGAAGAAATTGCCCAAATCGTTTTTTGGATTTTTCTTTTTGTTTCCAAGTCCAATATTTGTTCAAATAAAAAGTTACAAGTAAACCACAAAGAAACGACATCGTTTTACTGATCGATTCATTACTGAATTTGTCAAATGAATTCTCTGGAATTAATTGAAGAAATATGAAATAAGCAAATAGGTCAACAAGTGTAGCAAGTACACCAATGAGTCCAAATTTAATAATCTGTTTTAAAAGTTGATTATTTAGCTTCATGTTATGTGCTAAAGGAATTGTATTTTTTAATTTGTGACTGCTATGGTTCCTTTATAAAAAATAATTTGAATATTCATAACACTTGAAATAAATGCTATTATATATTCAATAATACTATTTATTTGATATTTTAAATTCATTTCTCTTTTACTCTCATTAAACTATAAAATTATTAATTCTAGCATGCTTGTTTTAAAATTATTCTCAAAATAGATATAGCCTATCGCGTAATCAAATGCAGAATAAGCATCTATAATGTTCCTAAATCTCAATTTAAACGATGCTTTTTCTGGGCTAAAGATATGAAAAATGAAAAAGGGAAGCGGCTAAAAATCCGCGTTCCCTTTTAAATGGAGTGATATTGGAAATGTTACATTTTATACCTCAAATAACACTTCTTCACCAACTTTCTTTCTGAATACAATCTGATTGTCAAACACATCCAACACAATCACTTCGGAGCGATCGGCTTTTCCTCCTAACAAATACTTGCTGAGTTCATTCAAAACATCCTTTTGAATTGCACGCTTAACCGGGCGAGCTCCAAATTGTGGGTCAAAGCCTTTATCTGCCAAATGATTTATAACGTCATTAGTTGCAACCAGTTTTATACCTGCATTTTGTAAGCGATCACCGAGTAATCTTAACTGAAGCTTAACAATGCTCTTGATGTCATGCTGATTAAGTGGCGTAAACATAATAACTTCATCCACACGATTCAGAAATTCCGGACGTACACTCTTGCGCAAAATTTCAAAAACTTCATGCTTAGTTTGCTCTATCATTTTCTCTTCCTGGCCGGGCTTCATGTGTTCAAAATTCTCCTGAATAACCTGCGAGCCAATGTTGGAAGTCATAATGATAATAGTGTTTTTGAAATTCACCAATCTTCCTTTGTTGTCGGTCAATCTGCCGTCATCCAAAACCTGTAGCAAAATATTAAATACATCCGGATGTGCTTTCTCAATTTCATCCAAAAGAATTACGCTGTAAGGTTTGCGACGCACAGCCTCAGTAAGCTGTCCTCCTTCATCATAGCCTACATATCCAGGAGGAGCACCAACTAATCTGCTCACACTATGACGTTCTTGATATTCACTCATATCAATCCGGGTCATCGCATTTTCATCGTTAAAAAGAAACTCACTCAATGCTTTTGCTAATTCTGTTTTCCCAACCCCCGTTGTTCCCAAAAAAATGAAAGAACCAATGGGTCGTTTTTCATCACTCAAACCCGAACGACTTCTTCTCACAGCATCGCTCACAGCCTGAATGGCTTCATGTTGACCAATCACTCTGCGGCCGAGTTCATCTTCCAATCGAAGTAATTTTGCCTTTTCACTTTCAATCATTTTGCTCACCGGTATTCCTGTCCAACGCGCAACAACTTCCGCAATTTCATCGGCATCTACTTCTTCCTTCACCATTTTCGAATTCGCTTGCAATTCAGTAAGCTTTTCGCGACCCGATGTAATTTTCAATTCCTCTTCTTTGATTCGTCCATAGCGGATTTCGGCTACTTTACCGAAATCTCCTTCGCGTTCGGCGCGGTCTGCTTCTGATTTTAAATTCTCAATGTTTTGTTTCGCATTCTGAATCTGATCAATAACGTCCTTTTCCGCTTGCCATCTGGCTTTGAAGGCATCTCGTTGATTGCTCAATTCTGCAATTTCTTTCCCGAGAGTTTCCAATTTAGGAATATCATTTTCGCGCTTTATGGCCTCGCGCTCAATTTCTAATTGCATTATACGACGATCTATTTCATCTAGCTCTTGAGGCTTTGAATTTATTTCCATGCGCAGTTTCGATGCTGCTTCATCAATTAAATCAATCGCTTTATCAGGTAAAAAACGATCATTTATGTATCGCTGACTTAAGTCAACGGCAGCAATGATGGCTTCATCCTTAATTTGAACTTTGTGGTGATTTTCGTATTTCTCTTTAATTCCACGAAGTATAGAAATAGCATCTTCCCGATCAGGCTCATCAATCATCACTTTCTGAAATCTTCTTTCGAGAGCTTTATCTTTTTCAAAGTATTTTTGGTATTCATTCAAAGTGGTAGCGCCAATTGCACGAAGTTCGCCACGAGCTAAAGCAGGTTTCAATATATTGGCTGCATCCATAGCACCTTCAGAAGCACCGGCTCCAATCAGGGTATGAATTTCATCAATGAAAAGTATAATCTGTCCATCGCTTTCCTGCACCTCTTTTACCACACTTTTCAAACGTTCTTCAAATTCACCCTTGTACTTAGCTCCGGCAATCAGGGCGCCCATATCCAAACTGTAAATTTGTTTGCTTTGCAGATTTTCCGGAATATCACCACTTATAATGCGATGCGCAAGTCCTTCAGCAATCGCTGTTTTACCAACACCGGGTTCACCAATTAAAATGGGATTATTCTTGGTTCTTCTACTCAGAATTTGAAGTACTCTTCTGATTTCTTCATCTCTTCCAATAACGGGATCTAGCTTGCCATTTTGAGCGAGTTGATTCAGATTTTTGGCGTATTTACTCAGCGAATTATAGGTCTCCTCCTGACTTGCAGAAGTTACTTTTTGTCCTTTTCGCAATTCTTTAATTGAACTTTCAAGATCCTTCCGATTGATACCGTTGTCTTTGAGGAGTTGCGAGGCTTTGTCCCTTCCATCAAGTAATCCGAGCAAAAGATGTTCAACCGAAACATACTCATCTTTCATGTCCTTGGCTATAGCTGAAGCCTTGAGTAGAACTTGATTTGCTTCTCGACTTAATTGCAACTCTGCGCCACTAACTTTGGGATAGCCTTGGACAATGCGCTCCAGAGCGGCTTTCATCATTTCGATATTGGCTCCGCTTTTGCCGAGCAGAAAAGGAGAAACGCTTTCGTCTGTTTCAAAAATACCTTGTAATATATGGGCGGGCTCTACGCTTTGCTGCCCATGCCCAACCGCAATTTGTTGCGCTTGTTGCACTGCTTGTTGCGACTTGATTGTAAACTTATTGAAATCCATATTGTTAGACTTTTCAGGGGTTATTATCTTTTCGTCAAAGAATGAACCAAAGTGAAATATTGCACAGAAACACGGTAAATTTGTCAGCATAAACTAAGTAGCCTGTAAATGAGTCAGTAATGAAGGTTTTTCTGTTAGGATATATGGGGAGTGGAAAAACTACCTTAGGCAAGCATCTCGCGAAACGTTTGGGCTTGTCTTTCTTTGATTTGGATGCTGAAATTGAATTGACAAAAGGGCAGAGCGTAGTAAAGATTTTTGAACTGGAGGGAGAGGCTGGTTTTAGAGGAATTGAAAGACAACAATTAAAATCCCTCATCGATAAACAAGAAAAAATGGTGCTTTCATGCGGTGGAGGAACGCCATGTTTTTACGATAATATGAGGCTGATGAATGCCTCTGGATTAACCATTTATCTGAAAATGGACCCAGCAAGTTTGGCCTACAGATTGGTAAATTCAAAAACGATAAGACCAATACTGAGAGATAAATCGGAAAAGGAGTTGGAAGATTTTGTTCGCCAGCATTTGCGCGAGCGCGAAGACATGTACAATGAAGCGGAAATTACAATTAACGCTTTAGGCTTTTCATCCTCTAAAATCGATGAGCTGGCTGAGAAAATTAGGAATTATTCCAAATAAGCCGAAAATTTCCCTTTGGAGTTCAGCACTGAAACATGCTCTTTAAGATTGGTGCTCAAAGTCATGCCTATATAATCTGCCCGAATTGGAAATTTTCGGTGCACACGGTCAACTAAAGTTACAGTAGAAAGCTGTTTGGGCGACTCATTCAATAGAAACTGGGTCGCATAGATCAAGGTTCTACCTGAATTCAATACATCATCAACCAAAATCACCGTTTTATTCTTTAAGGTTGAAACATCTCCATCAATGCGTATTTTTTCGCTGAGAGGCTTGTCTTTGTTGATGAAAAGCGTGTAATAATGCAGGTCCAGCGGAGAAATAGACTTCAAACGATCATAAATCATTTGTCCAATCAGTGCACCTTTTTCATGAATGCCAATGATCACCAATTCTGATTCATTGTAATTGCGTTCGAATATTTCGTGTGAAATACGAACGATCTTGCGCTCTATCTGAAGATGATTTAGTATTTGAACTTTTGACTCCGGCATATTACAAATTTAGTTTTTTTCCTTCTTATCGCATTCGAAAGAAAAGAAGAATAATTTATTTTTTTTCAGCGATCATGAATACCTCTCTCCCTGCTCTTGGTGCTATGGAGTTACGGCAAACTTCAAGAGTTTGGACATTGAAAAAGGGAGAAAATCGTTGGAAGTATTCATCTATTGAACCTCCAAAAGGCGGGCCTAATTCCGTTAAGGGAAAATTGAATAAAACTCCTACTAGTTTGCCTTTAGGGGCTAATAATTCATGCATCTTTTGCACGTAACGATCTCTTAGATTGGGATTTATTGCACAGTAAAATGTTTGTTCCAATATCAGGTCAAATTCAGCTTGAATGGAGAAAAAATCCCGACCCAACCATTGCGATTCCGGGAAATTTGGAACGCGCTCTAAAAAGTTTCTTTTAGGACTCTCTGCAAGGTCAGACAGAACTACATTTGCAAAGCCCTTTTTCCATAAATACTCCCCTTCATAGGAGTTTCCGCAACCCGGAATCAAAATGCGAAGATTCTTATTTGTGACTTGATCGATATAAGTGGCGAGCGGACCAGATGCATATCCAATATCCCATCCGGCTTGATTTTCATCATAACGCTGTTGCCAGAATCGCTTATCTAAAATTGTATCACTCATGCATTTATCTTTCAAATAGCATTATACTTTCAAGATGCGACGTATGCGGAAATTGATCAATCAAAGTGAATTTTTTTAGCGCATAGCCTGAATTGTTCAAAATCTCAGCATCCCTTGCCTGTGTTGCAGGATTGCATGACACGTAAACGATCGCTTTTGCATTCAAACTTATAACTAAATCCAGCGTTTTTGGAGCGAGTCCGGCCCTTGGCGGATCCATCAAAACGGTATGAATTTTACCTCGGTACTCAGGAAATTGTTCCAGAAATTTTCCGGCATCAGCAGCAAAGAATTTAACATTTTCAATGTTGTTTCTTTTCGCATTTATATCGGCATCTGTAATGGCTTCCTGTACTATGTCAACGCCAATAACTTCTCTTGAATTTCCTCTTGCCAACAATTGAGTAATGGTTCCCGTTCCGCAGAATAAATCGAGTACCACAGCATTCTCAGGGGTACATTCATTGCTGTATTGAATGGCCTTGCTGTAAAGTTTTTCGGCACATTTAGGGTTGGGTTGAAAAAAGCTTTGTAAACTCACTTCGAAGTCCAATCCTAATAATTGTTCAGTTATTTTTGAATCGCCATACAATACATTGGTGCTTCCTTCTAACACTCGCACATGGTCGCCACTATCATCATAAACTATATGCAGAATTCCGGCAACTCTTTCCTTGAAATATTCGAGTAATAAATCTTTAAATGCATTCTGATCAAATTCATCTAATCCGAAAGATGATGTTACAAAACCAAAAAGGAATTTGTTATCGTGTACACTTTTTCGCACTACAAGATATCTGAAAAATCCTTCTTGTTTAGGAGGATGCCAAGCGGCTAAACCTGTTGCCTCGCAGTATTTTCGAATATCAATTAAACGATCTTCCAATTCTTTATCAAACAATCCCGAATCGCGTTCCATGTTCTCCACAGCCCACCACATTCCTCGGTGTTTAAAACCAAATCCGAAAATATCCTTAGTCTCGTTATCTTTCAAATCATAAACTATCGCACAAAACGAATACTCCATTTTATTGCGGTAGTACCAGGTTTGAGGCGATGAAATGAATTCATCCAAATAATTCTCCGGACGCTCAATTTTGCCAATTCGCTCAAAAAGATCAAGGGCATTTTTCTTCTTATAGCGATGCTGAATTTCGATGGGAAGAGCAGCGTAAGGAGCCCCCGGAATAGATTGATATGGAACCGATTTCTCTAGTTCAGAATGTCTTAGAATTTGCAAAATCGCAGAGTCGGCATATCTCTTTTTGCTATCTGTAATCTTGGCCCTTACAAGTTGACCGGGTATTGCGTTCTGCACGAAAACAGTAAACAATCCATCATCAATCGGCACTTTGGCAATACCTTTTCCTCCAAAAGCTAAATCTGTGATTTCGAACTCATGAATGCTTCCCTTTTTAAATGGGCTAGATGATTTCCGTCTCATTGCGGCAAAGATAATCTACTTAATCGCCACTCGTCATTAAGCGTTTAAAATCCTTTTTGTTTTATCTTCCCAGCCATGAAATCAATGAACATTAAAACGATCGGTTTATACGGTGGGCCGCTGCTTTTTTTGCTGCTAATGATGGCCTCGCCCCAGTCTTTAAACACCGATCAGTGGCGGGTAGTGTGTCTTGTTGTGCTTATGTTAACTTGGTGGATTACTGAAGCCGCGCCCATTCCGGTAACCGCTTTATTGCCCATAATCATGTTGCCAGCTTTGGGCGTTTTTAGTCTTAAAGAAAGCACCGCTCCTTATGGCAGCGATATTGTGTTTTTATTTTTTGGTGGATTTGTAATCGCTATAGCCTTAGAGAAATGGGGCTTGCATCGAAGAATTGCCATGAATATTGTGAAAAGAACTGGCACCAAAGCTGATCATATTATATTCGGATTTATGCTCGCTACCGGAGCTTTGAGCATGTGGATTAGCAATACAGCTTGTGCGGTCATGATGCTTCCAATGGCGTTGAGCGTTATCAAATTGCTGCAAGATCCTGCTATTGACGCGGGTGCTAAAAGTCGAAAAAATTTTTCACTTGCACTTTTATTAGGTATCGCCTACGCTGCCAATGCAGGCGGAATAGGAACGCTTATAGGCACTCCGCCCAATCTGGTGATGGCGGGATTTTTAAAGGAGCAATATGGAATTGAAATTAGCTTTTGGGAATGGATGAAAATCGGATTGCCATTTGCCGCAGTTTTATTAGCGATGACGTACTTTTTATTGGTTAAATGGCTTTTTCCGAATCGCATGAAAGAAATTAAAGGAGCCAGCAATCTCATTGATTCTGAGCTGAAATCTTTGGGTAAAATGCAAGAGCCGGAGAGGAGGGTGTTGATTATTTTTGTGATGACTGCTTTACTTTGGACCTTCCGTGCATTTTTGGAGAGTCAAATGCCTTTCTTGGCTTTAAGTGATACTGGAATTGCCGTTTTTGCAGCAATTTTGCTCTTTGTGGGTCCATCTGGCAACAAAAGCGGAAAGTTATTGCAATGGGATGATACCAAATCTTTACCATGGGGAATTTTATTGTTGTTTGGCGGAGGATTGGCCCTGGCTGCGTCTTTTCAAGAAGTTGGATTAGTATCCAAGATAGGAGAGTGGGTTGTTTCACTTGATCCCGGAACTGGCTTTGGTTTGATGCTTTTATTGGCTCTTGTTTCGCTGTTTATGACCGAAGTAATGAGCAATGTAGCCCTCACTACCATTTTTGTCCCCGTTGTTGCAGCCATAGGCGTTTCCATGGGTTTAAGTCCAGTCTATTTCGCCATTCCAGTAACCATTGCATCGTCATGTGCCTATATGTTGCCTATGGCCACCCCGCCCAATGCCATTGTATTTGCGAGCGGTGAAATCAAAATAGCCGATATGGCAAGAGCCGGATTTTTGTTGAATTTGATAGCGGCAGGTTTGATAGCTCTACTAGCATGGGTGATGTTGTAGAATAGAGCATTGTGATAGAGCGCGAAACCCGAGAATGTGCTAGAAGAATGGAAAGAGGGTTCGCTCCAGACCTCGAGTTTTGAAACGAAAATGAATCTCCGCTCTCGACCCAGAATGCGGGGTACAACTAAAATGCGTTTTCCTATAAGCTTCTATGCTACATCGAAAATAGGTCTCCGCTCTCCGCTCTCTTTCCCGCTCTTAACTTATTTTGCTGTATATCAACCAAATAACAAAGAGTTTGTGTAATTGTATATTTTAATATCTTTGCATCCCTTTTGGAAGCAATAGGTATTCGGGGAATAAGTTCCTTGAGGAAAGATTTTACTGAAAAGAAGATATTTAAGCCATCGATCTAAAGATCGATTAATACCCGGAGAGATGGGTGAGTGGCTGAAACCAACAGTTTGCTAAACTGTCGTACTGAGAAATTGGTACCGGGGGTTCGAATCCCCCTCTCTCCGCAAAAACATCCAAAACCCCCGTTTTACGGGGGTTTTGGCGTTTCTGGTACTTCACTGAGACAAATTTGAGACAGTAAAAACAATAGAAACTACGGTGTTTTCTGAATGATACTTTTCCAGCTAAGGGGTCCCGGGCTTACAAAATTGATTTACAGGAATTCGGATCTCAGCGCTTGAAGATTTGTAATGGAACATTCCGGATTGGCTTATTCGGAAATAAGTATTTAAAAATCAATAGGCCAATAATTTGACATAATGTAAAAGTCTATACAGCATTCAATTGTTCATATCTACGTTTTTTCAACATCTTGGCCTTGCCTTACCTAATTTTACTAATTTCCCTTATCGCTTTTACCAATTTACAATTATCTTTTTTAAATATGAAATAGTTAGGGGAAAGAGAAAAGGCAATAGGAGAGGTGCAAAAAATTAAGGTATCAGCTAGATCGCCCGCATAGTTGTCTTTGATTTCCGGATCGTTCGCGATTTCGGAATGGTAGTTTGAAGAGTTGAAGTTTGGCTGACTATTGTTTAAATTAATTTGGCTGAGTATGGTTTCGCAAGAGTCAATTGCTGCATTAATGAGCGGTCACAAAGAATTACAAAGCAAGTTCAATAGTTATTTAATTTCATTCTCTGCATCTGGAATTGCATTCTCGATCCATATTATTTACTCTCAGCCTGATACAGGTTACTTCACAATCCTTTATTTGGCAATGGTCAATTGGATAGTTGCGATATATAAAGGAATGAAAATGTCAGAAATACATGTTAAGGTATCTGCTTTGAATATTTATCAACTTCAATTGGAAATGGTCACTAATGAACAAAAAAGGAATATTGAGTTGATGAATTTAACGTATAAGAGGCTTAATAAATATAATAAAAAAGCTCAAGACTGTTATGAATATTTGAAATTTGCACTTTTGATTGGTATATGTTTGTTTATTTTTTGGGTGATTATTACACAATTGACAAATAATTTTTGTTGAATTAATAATGAGCATCCTCATTCAAATAGATATGTAAAATTTACGGATTTTGTTAAACATTTTGCAGAACTGATATGAGTCAACAGGCCCTTTTAGGTAGAGCTAAAGCAGAAGCTACAGCGCCTACATTAGAAAATGGACTTCAAGTATCAACTAAATTAATAAACTATCGTACTACCGTTACATGTCCATTATATGTTTTTCTATCGTCATACGAACATTGCGTTTTGACTTTTAAAAACCACAGGTATAAGTCGTTTTTAACAATTTCCCCATTTAATTTACCATCCCATTTGGGCTGAATGCCGTAAGATTCATAAATTTTTTCTCCCCATCTGGTAAAAATTAAAAATGTTGCGTCGCTGTAGTCGAAATCTATTCCGCCAGCGATAAATTCATCGTTAAGTCCATCTCCATTTGGAGAAAATGCATTTGGTATATAAACATGCATATCACGCGGAACAGTAATTAATTTTATTACTGTATCTCGGCATTGATATTGATTTACGGCAATAAGCTGAGGGGCATAAGTGCAAGTTTCGTCTATCAAATATGCATGTTGTGGGTGAGCGTAATTCGAATCATCACCGTCATCAAAATCCCATAGGTAGCCTATAGCCCCTTCTGATAGATTTGTAAAATCTATTAATAATTCGGGATTGTATATTGTATCAAAATCAAAGCTAAAATTTGCAATTGGAACCGGGTGAACAACAATATTGGTGAAGGCGGAATCGGTACAGCCAAAGATATTAGAGGCTATTAAATTTACAGTAAAAGTTCCAATTGAGTTATAGATATGAATTGGTGATGGATCCCCAGAAGAATTACCATCACCAAATGTCCAACTGTAGTAATCCCCATTTAATGTAGCATTGTCAAAATCAACTGTGAGCGGCACACAGCCAGCAGCAGGATTTGCAAGTATTTCGGCCATGGGTGTAGTAACGATGGTAACAGCGTTAATAACACTTCCAGGGCAGCCGTTGATGGTTGAAACAACATTTAATTCAACATTGAATATGCCTTCAGAAGTATATGAATGTTCAGGAAATGTCTCGATACTGAAATTACCATCGCCAAAATCCCACTCATAACCTGTTATATCCGCGCCAAAGGGGTTAAATGAAATATTTTGGCCTGCACAAGCAACAGCAGGACTTGAAATGAAATCAAATTCTGGTCCTTGTAAAACTGTTACAACTTGTTCCATTACGTCTTCTGCACAGCCATTTGTAACAAAGAGTATAACTGAATATTCACCTGGATCAAAAAAAGTATATGAAGGGTCTAAATCAAGGCTTGTATTTAAATCTCCAAAATCCCAATTCCAAAAAAGAAACTCATCAGTAACTTGAGTGAAATCAATAGTTAGTGGAGGGCAGCCAGTAAGATTTGAAGCGTTAAAAAAAGATGTTACTGTATTTGGCAAAACAATAATAGAATCAATTACACTTGTTGTCCCACAAAAGTTTGTTGCACTTAACTCAAGTTGATATACTGAAGCCAATGAATCGGTGCTGTAGATATGCTGCAAAAGGTTGGCTTGTGACATACTTGTTTCACCATCTCCAAAATCCCAAGAATAAATTGTCTGCCATTCACATTGGGTAGAATTTATTATTTGTATGGTATCCGGTGAACATATTGTATTTGTATTTACCTCAAAAGTGGGTTGAGGTAGAGCATACACTTTAACTGAATCAATCGAAGTAAAACTTTCACATTGATTCCAAACCATTAGTTGAATCGTATAATAAATTGAATCACAAGGTGCCGGTGGAAATGTAATTATGCCTGGATTCTCTTCTTGTGTGTCAGGGATTCCTTCAATTTGCCATAAATAATTAATAGGATTGCCTGTAGAATTATTATCAATATTAACTTCCAAAGGCCCACATCCGAAGGAAGGATCAAAACTAAAATTAAGAATAGGTGAGGCAATTATTGTTATTGTGTTGATTGTTGTATCGCCGCAGCCGTCATCAGAAAGCAGAATCAGAGTGACATCAAACACTCCTGTTTCAGCATAAGCATGTATTGGATTTGGAAGAGTGGATGTCGGGCTAAAGTCTCCAAAATCCCAAATCCATTCACAATTGCAGTCGCTAGTGTTGATAATATTCACTTCTGTGTTTACACATACTGTATCAGGAATTAGGAATGATGGCAAAGGCGTAACACTAATTATCACATCAAGACAATCCGTATTAGGACATGATGTAATTGGGTCTATAACAGTATAACAGAAGGTGGTAGATCCGACATTCAGCGTGTCAGGATTAAAAGTTGAAGGGAAATTCCATGTGCCACTCGCAGGTTCGCCAATAAGTGATTGCGCGGCGCTGTTTTCGCAAAGATTTATATCCGAGCCAGCATCAACGAAAGGAAGAGGTTGAACTATAATGATCAAAGTATCGCAGCGTTCACAATTTGCAGTTTGAAAACAATTGACTGCAAAAGCATTACCAACAATGCCTGGAGTGTATACGCCTTCAGAAGTGATGTTTCCGCTACTTTCCAGAGTTAAGGTCCATTCTCCGCCATTTTCAACAGCTGTTAGTTGGATTGGGTCAGAATCAAAACAAACTTCTATGTCAGTTCCAGCGTTGGGTATAAGAGGTTCAACTACCGTTATAGTTCTGATGTCGGAATCAAAACATCCCGCGGCATCAAAGTATGAAAATTGAATAGTATCAGTTCCAGTTCCTGAAGGAGTGTAGATATTACCGAATAATGTAGAGGATGTTTCTTGATAGATTAAGCTCCAGAGCCCAACACCCGGCCCTCCGATTAAAGAAAACGGAACATCTTCATTACATAAAATAACATCTGGTCCTGCATTTGCAACGGGTAGGGGATCTACAGTAGCAATTAATTGATCGGTATTAATGCAACCGTTAGCATCGGTGTAGGTGTAAGTTAAT
>Ga0105051_10001363_pt1 | contig 33500 bp, 52 predicted proteins | sample FRY02_FD_78383 | JGI IMG/M metagenome (GOLD analysis project Ga0105051, IMG submission 78383) | Freshwater microbial communities from Lake Fryxell liftoff mats and glacier meltwater in Antarctica - FRY-02 (megahit assembly) | ecosystem: Environmental > Aquatic > Freshwater > Ice > Glacier... | reverse complement strand
TTATGAAAAAGTTAAAAAGTATAGACTTAACAGATGAAGAAATTATAACATTTCATAAAGAGAGTAATATAAATATTGAAAAATGGTGTAAATTTAAAATTCCTTCTGATTTATCAACTGATCTAATGAATAAGGGATTTAAAGGTAAGGAACTTGGTGATGAGATCTTATCAATTTGTAATAATATATTAAATAATTGAGTATGAAAGTGATTTTCTTGGATATAGATGGTGTTATGAACTCTAATATTTTTTATGAGAAAAGACATAGAAAACAATGGTTTGATAGAATGATTAAATATCCTATTAAGAGATTTTTTATGAAAATTATGAAATCAACTTCAGTTTATAAAACTCCAAAAGGTTGGTATACATTTGATTCACAATTTAATAGATTGTTAGAAGAAACTTGTAAAGAAAAGTGGGTATGGTTATCACAATTCTGTAATGAAAATGATATTAAAATATGTATTTCATCTACATGGAAAAGACATTTTGGTAGTGAAGATGAAGTAGATGAAACTTTATGGGATAAAGCATTAACACTATTAGGCTTTAAAGAGAATACATTTGTAGGAATAACAGGAGATCGTAGACAATTAAGAGGAACTGAGATAAAAGAATGGTTGGATATAAATCCAGTAGATGATTATGTAATATTGGATGATGATTCGGATATGTTACCTAATCAGTTTTGTAAATTTCATCAATGTGATTCTTGGTTTGGATTAACTCCTAATCATTTATATAGAATAAATAGACAATTTAATGTGAATTTTGATAGAATAGGCAATAATATTTTAAATGATTATACTTTAAAGATATTGAATTCTGAATTTGATGAAAGATTAAACTTTTTAAAAAACGAAGATAATAAAAATCATGAAAGAATAAATGAAATAACGTTATGTATTGTTCATATACAAAATCATAGATTGTCTATTATAAATGATAAATAAAATGAAAAATGATAAAAGATTATTCATTGAATGGTTAAGACCTGAAAATTATAAAATTAAAAAAATATCTGAATATTCTGATAAGATTAAAGCTTTCGAATATTTTGTTATGAAGATTTATGATGATTTGGGAAAACCTGATAAAAATGATTTAGGTATATTAAAAACACAGTTACTATTATTCTTAGTAACAAATGCATCACTAGATTCGAAAACTATTTTACCCGATATTGGATTGTTATCAATATTTGATAATTGGTGGGGATTACCATATGGTGTTATTGAGAAAGATATCTATGAGTATATTTTATCTCATGATGGGCAATTTAATGGATTTAAATTAACAATTTTTGGATTAGAAATTACAAAATGTGAAAGTTTATATCAATATATTGATGATGGTATAGATAGATCAATTAAAAATATGTATAATTTTAATAATAAATTAGTTAATTATAATGTAAGTCATATATCTGATATACATAAATATTATAATTGTTGGATGGCTTCTCGTAGAAAAACTAATAACGTATCAAATTCTATAGTGGATAATGATTCAATTATAAAAAATTTTAATAGAGCATTTCATAAATAACCTTAAAACTAAATTGATATGATAGAGAAAGAAGCAAAGGAATATGCAAACATACCCGAATCAAGAGAAATAGATTCAGATGAAAGATATTATAACACACATTCAGTTGAAATTTATGATGCTTTCATAAGTGGATCAAAATCTAAATCTGTTAGGGTTGAGAAGATAGAAGCACATATTAGTGCATATCAATGTTTTGATTATTTAGATGAGAGAAGGGTTAGAGAAATTATACTCGAATTAAAAAATGAATTAGAAAAGTTAATCTAAATATAAAACAATTTAGAATAATTACATATAATTATTATGGAAGATATAAAAGAATTTTTAGTTAGAGAATTGGATAATAATTTTATGACTATTTCATATTTGGATTTTAATGTAAGTGAAACCATTATTCAAGGTGTGAATAAATCTATTACATTAAATGAATTGGAAGATGGTGTAATATTAAAGGAAGTTGTTGCTGAATTTATTATTGAGAATTTCAAATTTGAAACAGATTTGAAAGAAGGTGAAAGTATATTTGATATTTATATTGATAAAGATGAAAATATAGATTTTAGTAAATTACTAACTAAAATAAAATTAGCATCACATATGATCTCTTATTATGGTAGAATAGGTTTGTGTAATACATTAATTATAAACGAAAACACATTTAATAAATATTTAATTTGTGATGATGAATTAAATGAATATGAGATAGTATTTAATAATTTTTTACCAGAAAATGAAATATTTTTAAATAGAAAATGTGATATAAATCAACCAGGTTTTCAACTAATGTATTTTGAGAATAGTTATCTAATAACAGGTATTGGATTTTATCCAGAAAGACAAACAGCTAGAATAAAAATTAATGATTTAAATTAAAATAATTAGGTAGATTAGAAAAGATTACTTATCTTTGTTAAACAAATCAGAAACGTCTGATAAAGTTCATTGAAATAATTTTTGAATAAATATTAAAAAAGTTAGGTAGATCAGAAAAGATTACTTATCTTTGTTAAACAAATCAGAAACGTCTGATATGAAAGGTCCCTTAGCTCAGTTGGTTAGAGCAACTGACTCATAATCAGTAGGTCCACGGTTCGAGCCCGTGAGGGACCACAATAATAAATCAGAAACGTCTGATAAAGTTCATTGAAATCGTTTTTGTAAGTATATGGTCTCATCGTCTAGTGGTAGGACAGTTCGCGTATCGCTTACTAACAGGAGTTCGATTCTTCTTGATTCTACTAAATTCACCCTTAGCTCAGTTGGTTAGAGCATCTGACTGTTAATCAGAGGGTCCTTGGTTCGAGTCCAAGAGGGTGAGCAATTAAAATCCAGGTAACCCCCTGGTAGTATTTAGGTCTGTCGGTCCAGTTCGGAGTGGACGTCTCCCTGTCACGGAGAAGATCACGGGTTCGAATACCGTACGGACCGCTATAAATCATAAATTGTAGATTGTGTAGGTAACCCCCTGTAAACACAACTACTTTATGGTCTCATCGTCTAACGGTTAGGACATCAGGTTTTCATCCTGGAAATCGGAGTTCGATTCTCCGTGAGACTACGGTAATTATTGTTAATCGATTAGTAATAACTAAGTGTTGTAATCTTTAATAATAAATAATAGAAAAATATAGTTAAATTTACAAACAAATTACAAAGATGGTCTTATACTAAGACCATTAGCAAGCTTGAGCGAATATGTATGGAGAAAGGTATTGAGTTGGTGAAGGTTTCACCAGCATATACCAGTCAGACATGTAGTTCATGTGGCAACATAGATAAGAGTTCTCGAAAAGGTGATGAATATTTATATGTGTCTTGTGGATACGAAATTGATTCTGACATCAACGCCAGTGTTAATATCCATGATAGAGGAGTTTACAGTCTCTCTAATAAATGAAACTAATTTCATATATTTTCTATATGATTAGTAACTGTAATAGATCAATTTGGAAGATCGTCCGTAATTGGGAGGTTGTGAGTTCGAGTCTCACTTACACACAAAAATGAAAACACTTGAAACATTCAAGTGTTTTCTTCATATAATTAATATGAAGGAAATAGGGAAAAAGAGTGTGTATTATAATTTCAATAATACACATAATGTATATAACACAGATGTTTGTAGTACTATCTTACCAATATTTAGTAATATATTATCTATTTATATAGATAGTAGTAGTAATAGTAATATTAATATATTATATGAATATGATTTAGAATATCAGCATTCAAATGATAAAATGGTATTCGTTAAGATTTTTAATGATAATAGCTTATCAGATAGCTTATCAGATAAGTTATTAAATGGTTATACTTTTATATCAAAGGATTCAATAACTAAAACAATTATTGATACTCGATCAAGTTCCAACATTTGTGATGCGAATTTTGGATTCAATATAATGACTGTTACTAGTAATTATTTTTTCTTTGCTAATGAAGTTAAGTCAGTTCTAGAAAATAGAGATGATATAATCAATAATCTAATAAATGATTAAGATTAGTAATTGGTTTAAATTTAACGAAGAAATAGATTTTGGTAAATCTAAATCATTTATTATTAAAAATAGTTTATATAAATCAGAAGATTATACTTGTAGTTCTTTTGAGTATATTGATAATAATAATGAAGTGATGGAAGTTGTAGTTGCTGGTATTTTAATTGATAAAAATGAAATTAAGCAGAATAATCCATCACGACACTATAAAATATTGAATGATTATTTATTACAATTTGGTATAAATCCTGATAATTTCTTACATATAGGGTTCTCTGAGTATAAAAATGGAATTTATAATGATGATAAAAATTCAAATAATATGGAAGTTATTTTCAGGAAGATGTCAACAATCGTTGATATAATAAAAGATCTAATGAAACATTTTAATTGTGATAAGGTTATTTACACACCGGTTAATAATGATTTAGAAAGTGGGTTGAATAAATCTTATAATAAGAGAGATAGCTTTTATAATTTATTATTAAATCATCATAAAATATCACATAAATATATAAAAGATGAGTTTTTAATAGATGATGTGATATTTAAAAACTTTTTCATTTTAAATATTTAAATATGTTAAAAAGATATGTTGGTGATGTTGTTTATATTAAACCTATATTAAGTGATATTAAAATATATAATATTTCAACTGAGCATGTTAATTTGGAAAAGTCTGGAAATTTCATTATTTATAATCAATTGCCTTGTATGTGGTATGAATATAATCATCAGTTATATTTCAGTGTATTCAATTTTATAATTGAATATTTTGATTCAATAAATGATATTGAAAATTTCAATGTTTATGAACCAGGTATGAAAGAGTTGAAATGGTTATATGAAAAGGGAGTTTATGAAACATTTGAAGTTGATTATATAGGTATAATACAATCTGATTTAGATGAATATTGTGAATTTGAGTTAGATTTCTTAAAGATATGGTATAGGGATTCACAATTTCGTAAATTAGGAATTATATGATATTAATATTTATATATAAACTAAAATTATGTTATTTTAGATGATTAGAAAAGTTAGTAATTTTAAGCAATTCATTAACGAAAATATTAATGAATCAAATTTTGCATATCACGTAACTCGTAGAGAAAACTTAATCTCAATTAGAGATAAAGGAATCGAACCAAGAATACCAATTGATTATGGTGATGATGGTGATGTGATGGGAGTTTATTTGTTTAAAACAATCGAGGATACTGAAAACGCTCTATATAATTGGCTTGGTGAAAGGATTGAAGAGTGGGAAGAAGAAAATGATGATGAATATGATGAGATTGTTTTAAAAATAGATATTAATGGATTGGAAGAAAATCTAATTGATTCTGTTGAATATGAATGGACTTGTTTGGTAAATATTGATCCATCAAGAATTTTAGATGTTATCGAAATGTAAAAATGTATATGAAAAGAGAAGATTTTAGACTTGATAAATATAATTATGTTAGTAGTTTGTAAAAATACTGGTGGATATCACCTAACATTGGGTAAGACCTATGATGTTAATGAAAAATATCTTTTTCCATTATCTGAATTTTCTGGTAATCTAGTATTTGACTATCTAATAATGAATGATTTAGGTGTTAAACATGGTATTGAGTCTGATATATTCATAACTTTACAAGAAGAAAGGAATATGAAAATAGATTTAATAATTAATAGATTATTAAAATAAAATTACTATATTTGAATATGATAAAAAATATAGATAAAAAGTCAACTGGAATTGAAATAGATTTAACTGGACCTCAGGGAAACGCATTCTTTTTATTAGGAACTGCTCAACAATTAGGTAAAGAATTGGATTATACCAAAGATCGATTAGATTTATTAATTAATGATATGAAATCAGGTGACTATGAAAATTTAGTTAATGTTTTTGATGAAAACTTTGGATCGTTTGTAACTTTATATAGGTGATTAACTATGTGTGAATCTATAATTTAGTTATTGTATAAATGTAATATTTATTACCGACTTCATCAAATTTTTCTTCTATCTCATTTACATTTGAAAATGAATTTTTTATAATATTTCGGTATAAGTTAATCTTAACTATATTTTTAGTTTCTCCTAATGATATTATAACATCACCTATTTTACTTTCTATTATATCAAATAAAATATATGATGCCTTTTTCATAACTGAATATAATTTATTATATCCAGTTTCTTTTTCAACTATACCAACTAATTCGTTCCTTTCATCATCCGTTATATATCCTTTCTCTCTAATGCTATCCAACTTTATTTTATAATCATTCCATTGATTTTCAGTTGTAAATAAAATATTATAAGTTTCTATTCCTTCTATTATATAATAAAATAGTGAGATAATATATTTAATTCCACTATCATTAAAGTTAATTATGTAATCAAATTTATCTTCATAAATATCAGAAACTTCTTTTGAATAATTATAATTGGTATATTCGGGTTTAATAGTTATTTCTGTTATGAATTGAAGAAAGGGTATTATACTTGATTTTTTATTATACAATCCAGAATGATAAATATCTTCACCAAAATGTTCTTTTAACATTTCATGACTATATCCATTTCTTTTAAGTTTTCTATATTCTATAAATTTTTCTTTTGTCCACTTTTCATTATATTCATTCATCCTAATTTAACTACTTTTAAGTTATATGATCAACTAATACAAGTGTTGATAGTAAATTTATATGTTATTAAACCTTAATAATCTTAATCACACTTTGTTGATCTCCACCTGATAAATCCCACTTAAATCCATTATCAAGCATCTCATTTCTAAGTTTTATTGAGTCAATCCTTAGTTTAGAACGAGGACTATCATCCGAATCAATATTATTAAGATTATAAGTCTCATCCATTACTTTCCTAAGTAAGAGCATTATGTCAAAAGAAGAATCATTTTTCTTTGTGAATGTAATATCTAACCAATTACCTTTTATTACAGATTTCTTAAAATTAAAATATTCTTTTAAAATATTATTAGTTCTGTATATATAATCATCAATCTTTTTAGAATCATCATTAGCTTCAGGGTTACCAAACATAATTATAAATACTAAACTAACTCCTGTAAAATCATTAACAAAGTTGTAATTAATTTCAGTCTCACCTGATAAGTCATAAAATCTCTCAACTTCATCAATTGCCTTTTTTAGAATATCAAATGATGTCATCATTTTATCCATACCAATTGATAGTCCATCACTTTTCCCTAAACGTAGTGTTACTTTTTTAGCTAATCTATATTTAGAAACATCACTTATATAAGTAGTCTTATTAATAACCTTATCACCCATAACAAGAACATCTACAATCTTCAATGAATCTGGATCATTATCAATATAATCAATAAATAAACTTCTTATATCACTATTAGTGTGTTCATCATAAGCAACAATATGCTTATCTTCATTAAAACTTTTTAAATACTTCATAAAGTATATATTAAAAAATTATATCTATAATATAATTTTTTTGAAGATTAACTTACAACTTAAATTATGAGCTATTTGTCTTATAAACTTATCATTAGCCTTTTCTTTATGTAATAACTTTGGTTTCTTTACAATCTCAAATTTACCAAACTCATCCATATATATCAATCCGGCATAATCAGGAACCTCATCAATAGATATCAAGTTAGTGGGTGTTACAAAATTAAAATAATTGGGTAGTAGATAAACTAACTCACCTTTACTAACTCTTGTATATTTTTCATTTATTATATTAGTATGCTTTTCTTTTATAAAATCTTTCTTGAAATCAGCTCGACTTATCTTAACTTCATATTCATAAATATAATCAGATTTTGATATTGATATAACATCACATTCCATTAAACCCATACCTGTGAAATGTGTAGTTATCGGTGAATGGCTTTTCTCGTATAAATACATACATAAAGCAGATTCAATATTCTTAGATTTTGAGTTATCTCTTTTTATTTTATTAATACTAGCTTTTCTTGACATTGATTATATATAAACTTTTATGTTTTATGCCATATAAAATTTATGAATTGTAGAAGAGTCCATCATAGAAAAGAACCGTATGATATTTTTATAGGTAGACCATCTAAATGGTCTAATCCATTTTCCAATAAACTTAATTCAAATGCTCGGTATAAAACAAAGAGTCGTAAAGAATCTGTAGAGAAACACAAAGAGTGGTTGATTAATGGTGATGGACAATATCTTCTAAAAGATTTACATGAATTGAAGGGTAAGATATTGGGATGTTGGTGTGATAACGGAAGTGGATCTACTAAAAATAAAACTTGTCACGGGGACATAATAGTTAAATTAGTAAATGATTTAGACAAACCAAAAATAATAGGATTAGATGATTTTTTTAAATAATAGTTATCAATCTATTAAAAAATAGTATATTTACATAATAAATAATATAAATTAAAAATATGTTTAACGTTAATGCACTTTATTACTCGGATGGTTATAAAATTGGACATCCATCAATGTTGGCGCCCGGAACTAACTTTCTATATGGGACCTGGATACCAAGATCACTTAAACATGCTCCAATTGGAATTACTAAAATTCTTTCATATGGTCAACAATTAACATGGAGATGGATTCATGATGAGTATACTGAAAACTTTTTCAAAAAGCCTTTTGATGAAGCTATGAAGTTCTCAAAGGATATGAGTTTATACCTTCAAATGGATTATGATGGAAAACACTTTGAAGATCTACATAAATTAGGATACTTACCACTTAGGGTTAAGTCACTACCTGAGGGAATTGAAACTGATACAAATGTCCCACACATGACATTCATTAACACTGTTAAAGGATTTGGATGGTTAACATTATATTTGGAAACTATTCTTAGTTCATTAGCTTGGAAACCATCAACATCAGCAACATTTGCTTTACAATATAGACGTAACTTGGAGAAATGGGTAATGAAAACGGATCCATTAAACTCTTGGTTAATTCCATTCTTATGTCATGATTTCTCAGCTAGGGGTTTAGATCCTTGGACTATGATTTCAAGTGGATTAGGACATGCTACATCATTTAGAGGATCAGATACCTTGGTAGTTATACCGGCATCTAGATATTTTTATAATGAACCGGAAGATCAGGTAGTTATTAATTCGGTAAATGCTTCAGAGCATTCAGTTTCTACTACTAAAATTTTCACAGTTGGTGAAAAACAAATGTTAATTGATTGGATGAAAACATTTGGAACTGGAATCCTATCAGTAGTTATGGATACATTTGATATAACTATGGTTGCTAAACCATCTATAGGTGGATATTGTTTTGATCTAAAAGATCAGATTTTATCAAGAGATGGTAAATTAGTAATTAGACCAGATTCTGGTGATCCAGTTGAGATAATCTGTGGACATGGAAGAACTGATTTAACTGATAGAGAATTAAAGGCTGGGTATCCAGAATTCTATACAAAGGGATTAGTTGAATGTCTGTGGGATATCTTTGGTGGCACTATAAACGAACAGGGTTATAAAGTATTAGATCCTCACATTGGATCAATCTACGGTGATTCTATAACTATTGGTAAACAGATTGAAATCTATGAGAGATTAGCTGATAAAGGATTTGCTACAACAAATATTGTTTTAGGTATTGGATCATATACTTATCAATTTAATACAAGAGATACTTTTGGATTTGCTGCTAAGGGTTCTTGGTTTGAGGAAAATGGAATTGGACATGATATCTATAAAGATCCTATCTCTGATGATGGAACTAAAAAATCTTTAAAAGGATTAATTTGTGTAACAGAGGATCATGAAGTTCTTACACAATGTACAACTGAAAAAGAAAGAGAGGGAATTTTACAAGTTATATATGAGGATGGAACCTTTTATAACGAATCTTCTTTAACTGAAATTCGTAGTAGAATTGATAATTTAGTTAAAAATTAGAAAAATATAATTAAAAACCACTCAATATTGAGTGGTTTTTAATTTAAACATTTCTAAACAGAATCTATGAAGAAATTAAATAAAGCAGAAGGATATGAATAAGAGCTTTAGATTATTGTAAAATTTATTGTTGTTCTTACTGAATTAGGAAATGTTTTTGATTGTATATTAGTTAGAGGGTAAATCACTTTTTATTATACCTTTAACATCACCAATACCTTCTAATGATGTTAACTCATTACTTGTTAAATATAAATCACCTCCGATTGTTTTAGCACAACCATCTAATGATTTTAATCTATTAAATCTACAGCTTAAAAAATCTCCGATCGTTTCAGGACTTCCTATTAATGATGTTAATTTATTAAATCTACAATCAAAATAACCTCCAACGGTTTTAGGACCACCTTCTAATGATGTTAACTTATTACTATAACATGAAAAATCACCACTAACATTTCTAAATTTAATTGGTATTTTAGTTAATTCCCTACTATCTAAATTAACATCACCATCAACATCTATACTACCATCATCATTAAATGTATAATTTTTAATTTGATACTTTTCAATATTTTCAAATTGTTTTAGATATTCTGGTAACCCAATAGCAATCTTATTATTAGTAACTACATATTCATAGTTAGGATTTAAGTCTTTAATTCTACCATCAAGAGATTCAAACTCTTCTAAATTAGTTTGTTTATCAGATAAACTATATACTACTATTTTATCTTCATAATTAGTTAATAACTTATAACTGATTTTATCATCACAGAAAGAAACAACTATCCATTTAATATCTTCTAGGTTATCTAGTATCTTGTCTGAGAAATCCTCAAATAATTTTATATACTTCATAGTTTATATATAAAATTTTTATATATAAATACTTCATAAATCACTACTTACTTCACCTTTAATAACACCAATATCATCTAATGATGTTAAGTTATTATCATAACAAATAAAATCACCTCCGACCTTTTCAGGACATCCTAATAATGATGTTAAAATATTATGTGAACAATCAAAATCACCTCCGACCGTTTCAGGACATCCTAATAATGATGTTAAATTATTAAATCTACAATTAAAATAACCTACCACCGTTTTCGAACAGCCTTCTAATGATGTTAACTTATTAAATGAACAATCGAAATAACCTCCGACCGTTTCAGGACCACCAACTAATGATTTTAAGTTATTATCTCTACAATGAAAATTAAGTCCGAGCGTTTTAGGACTACCTTCTAATGATGTTAAGTTATTACCAGAACAGTCAAAAAACCCACTAACATTTCTAAATTTAATTGGTAGTTTAGTTAAAACTCTATAAGATAAATTAACATTCCCATTAACATCTATACTTAGATCATCATTAAATGTATAATTAATAATTTTATGGTTTTCAACTCCTTCAAACACTTTTAAATATTCTGGTAATCCAATAGCAATTTTATCTTCAGTAACTACATATTCATAGTTAGGATTTAAGTCTTTAATTCTACCATCAAGAGATTCAAATTCTTCTAAATTAGTTTGTTTTTCCGATAATGAATAAATAACTATTTTATCTTCATAATTAGTTAATAACTTATAACTAATTCGATCATCACAGAAAGAAACAATTATCCATTTAATATCTTCTAGGTTATCCAATACTTTATCGGAGAAATCCTCATATAATTTTATATACTTCATAGTTTATATATTAATAACAACAACTTAAAAATTAAACAATAGTTATATATTTTACTATAATAAATATATGAGTGATAATATTTTACATGGTGATTGTTTAGAATTAATGAAAGATATTCCAGATAAATCAATTGATATGATACTTTGTGATCTTCCTTATGGAACTACTAAAAATAAAAAGGATATAATATTACCATTTGACTTACTCTGGAATCAATATGAGAGAATAATTAAAGACAATGGAGCTATTGTTTTATTCTCACAGGGTCTATTCTACGTTGATTTAGTTAATTCTAATAGAAAACTATTTCGATATGATTTAGTTTGGGATAAGAAGCTCGTGAGTGGTTTTCTTAATGCTAATAGAATGCCACTTAGAGTTCATGAGCAAGTAGCTATATTCTATAAAAAGTTACCTACTTATAATCCTCAATTTACTGAAGGGAAGCCATTAAACTCAAAGGGTAGCTTATATTTAACAAAAGATCCTAAAAATGAAAACTATAGTAAGTTTAATAACACTGATGATAGTAGAGCAGGATCTACACAAAAACATCCTAAATCAATAATATCTTTCCAGAAACCTCATCCATCTGCTGCTTTACATAGAACTGAGAAGAGTATAGAATGTTTAGAATGGTTTATAAAATCATTTACTAATGAGAATGATTTAATTTTAGATAATTGTTCTGGTAGTGCTACAACAGCTATCGCTGCTATAAACACTAATAGAAATTTTATTATAATGGAGATGGATGAAGTATATTATAATATTGGTAGGAATAGAATAAAGGATAGATTAAGTTAAGATATCATTAATAATATCATCTCTCTTTGAAGATTTTGATACTGTTGAATTAATAATATTAGTCATTTTAGATAAAGCCTCTATTTCAATATTATTTTTCTCTATCTCATTATTCTTTTCCTTATTTATATCAAAATCGTTAATATGGTTAAAAATCATTTTTAACTTATTCTTATATTTATAACCATTTATGGTTAATGAAGAATTTATGCTATTAATTTTAATTACACATTCATATGAATTGAAATCTAAAAAAAACGAATCAGTATATTTTGTAATAAAAATATTATAGATAGATATATTATCTACATAAACATAAGTATCTAAAGTTATTTTACCTCTACTAAATGATTCATCCCTTTCGGAATTTGGTTTTACTTCTTGTTTGGTAACATCCAAACTATCACTACATTTTATACTTTTTAATAAAGTATTTAAAAGTAGTGATAGTTTATCACTTTTAAACATATCACTATTTATAACCATAATTTTTAATTAAAATTTAATAATATTAGTATCAGGATCCCAATCAAAGTTCCAAGCTCCCCAAGCCGCATAATAATTCTCATCTAAAACTGAGGCATTAAAGAAATGTGTTTGTCCATTGAAATAATAACCTCTACCAGAGTGAATATGTCCAAAAACATGAATCTTTGGAACTACTTCTGAAACACGATTTGATAATAATTCACAACCTAATTTTTCAACTTTACCCAATACGGTATCTAAAGTTCCGAATGGTGGTCCATGTGTAATTAAAATATCTGTTCTTTCTGGAATTAAACTCCATTTCTTAATCAATTCTTCTCCACCTTTTGGTAGATTGAATGCCCAATTACAAAATTCGGGCTGCCATGGTGATCCCCATATATGTATATCAGAATCATCAATGATAATATTACTATCTTCTAAGTAATTAATTGTTTTATATTTAGATAACTCATCATTAGACCAATTCTTATCACTTTCTAATATACGATCATGATTACCCGCGATGAATATCTTTTTTTTATAGTTTTTTATATTATCAAACCAATCAAAAAAGCTTATAGCCTCTAACTTAGAATATCCACCATTCATGAAATCACCACTGTGAATTAGAATATCACCACCTGGTAAATCACTCCAGTGTTTATGTTTGCCATGTGTATCCGATATTAATGTAACTTTCATATTCTTTAATCTAATATTAATTTAAGGTTCTCATCTCTAATAAGACCTGATTCTTTCATTATATCACAATATAAATCATTAAAACTTTCCTTATTTAAATTTTTTAACTTTTCACTAATTTCAATATATAAACAATCAAAGATATTAATATCTTTATAAAAGGATGATATATAGTTTCGATTTATCATAAAACCTTCACCTTTCTCAATTTGAATCTCTAAGGGACTATCTTTTTTCGGATGGTTAATATTTACATTATTACATTTTAAAGTACTTAGATCATTTGTGTGAATATTAATCTCTGAATTATTTATACTAATAGATAAACTGTCATTATATTTAATAATATTAGATATCATTCTTCTGAACTTATCACTAATATCACTATCATATTCACATGCATTTTGATAACTATATCTACTCCTAATTGGGGGTTCATTCATACTATTGAATGATTTAGTTAAATCTAAGATCAAATCTCTTATTTCTGAATTTCTCATTTATTTTATTATTAATTAAATTTATATTTATCATCAAATAAAGTGTAATAATTAGTTTTTAATCTAATATCTTCAAACTTCATTTTTTCTTTACTATTAACAGTTACAACATAAAATTCTATTTGATTAAATGAGTTTTTACTACTGAATTTAATCGTTGGAATTTTACCTAATCTAACTTCTTTTAAAAAATTTTTATTTTGTTTTATTTCAATCGGTAACTCAATTAAACCATTATTAAATGATTTAAAAGAAAAATTAACCAAATCACACATCATTTCGTTTGTTATTTCAATTTCCATATTTTAAAAATTTAAGAAATTTATTTATTAAATCTATTAAAAGCATTTGGAGATATTTGTATCCATTGAACTTCTCCACAATATTCTTGTAAGTTTCGTGATCCGGTATAAGACATAGCAGATTTTAAATAATCTTCAAAGTTTTCACACCAACCACCTAAAGTATATTCAACTAAGTTATATTTAGAAATACCCTCAGCAGTTTTTAGTTCTGATTTATTCCATGACTTCTGAACTTCTTTTGTTGACATTCCTCTGTAATACTTATAAACACTTTCTCCTTTTGAGAATTCTGAAATAGATAATTCTTTGCTTATATAATCAAAACTATCGTTTTCGCAATCTCTATGGAAGTTATCTCCACAACTTTCTAAACACTTATTAAAAAGACCACCTAACATAACATAATCTGCCCCCATAGCTAATGCCTTAATTATATCAGAAAAGTTCTTAAATCCACCATCAGCTATAATCTTAGTAGGCTTATCATAGTTATATGATAAATCCTTACACTCTCTAATCAAAGATGCCATTGGATAGTGTATTGCTACATTTGCTGATGTTGTACATGCTGATCCACCTCCAATACCAACTCTTATATAATCAACTCCAATATCACAGAATTTTTTATAAGTTTCAGGATTAGCAATATTACCAACCATTAATTCAATAGAATCTCCAAACTTATCTTTTATAACTTTTGATGTTTCATATAACTTAAGCATATGTCCATTAGCTACGTCAATTAATACCTTTTTTGGTAATTTAGTATTATTATCTAATAGCAATATAATCTCATCCAATCCATAAGAATAAAAATAATCATCATTATTAATATCGGAGTATTTTATATTCCTTGGTAGACAAATATTTATTCCATTATATTCAAAGTCTGAAATATTACTACCATCTATTACAGTATCCATCGGAGCTGTAAATAAGGGTAATTTTCCATTCAATAATGGATTTATTTCTTTTCTTGATGATATTGTACTAATAGACTCAGGTACTATTGAAATATCATTCCAATCTAATTTAATATTCATAATTCTTAATTCTTTTTAATAAAAGATATACTTATCACTTTCTTTTATACAATAAATTGATACTGGGTATATTCTCAAATCATCATTACTTTCATCAATTATAAATCTCATACTACCATCAATAACATCATTGTTTGTTATTTTAACAGTTGCATTATGCAATCCTTTTAGAGTATTAAAAGTATCTCCATCACTTTCAGTTATAGTAGTGAAGTTACTCTTACCCATAATTTTCCCATCTACTCCATCAGTGAAGTAGGATTTTTCAATAATATTAATAAGTGATTCAGAATTTGAAAATTCCACTTTGATCTCATTTTTTACCATCTTTTTTAATTTTAATTATTAATTAATTTAATATTTTTACTTTATTTATTTAATAAGTTTCAAATATAATAATAATTTACAAATTATGATAAATTAATTCAAATTTTAATTGACCACAATCAAATATTTTATAATATTTTAAATCAAACATTATCTCAGATTCTGATTTATTAATATCATATCCCATATTAACTAACTTCTTTTTCTGAAATCTTTGTTTGTTAACTCTTTTCATATCAACTAGGTATTTATAATTTGGATCACTCTCATATTTTAATTCAAAACCTAACTTATAATATAAATCACCTGTTGACCACTCTTTATCAGCAAATGAAATTATTCTACATGGATTATAATTTTTATTAAAGAAACTTAATAGTTTACTAGCACCTCCAACAATATTAAAGTTTATCTTATTACAAAATCTTGATAAATTCCATTCTCCGTCTATCATTTTCTTTCTTCCTTCAAACTTATCAAATGTCATTAAGCTAACTAATTCATCCTTATAAAATAGTCCTATCTTTATACTAGAAGCAACAAAACCCTGTATATGATTACTATCTAGAAATTTTCTAATCATCTTACTATTGTTTATTAACCTAATATCACAATTACGACCCCATATTTTATGATTTGATATTTTTATCCAATTACAGATCTGACTTTTAATAATATCAATCTTGAATATCCAATCATCTTCCCATATATGTATTATTCGAATTCCCTTATCTTTAAAATGATTAGTCTTATTTATATGATAGTACTTTTCTTTAAATACTTCTGAATGCCAATATAAACCATTAAACTCGAATCCTATTTTCAAATCTGGTAAATAAACATCAATCTCTAAACCATCTCTATAGTTTGATATAATTACACCGGAGTATATAGATTTAATATATTCTAACAACTCTACCTCTTTGATAGAATTTAGTTCAGAAACTGGGTAACAAACGGTACATAGTTTATTCATTATTCTATTTCTACCATGATATAACTTTAATCCTATTTCATAATTATGATCACATCCATTATCACATTTCAGAATATAATTACTATTACCCAAATACTCAATAAAATTTAAATCATTGTTAATAGTTGTTTTTATTATAGAGCTTTTATATTTACTTAACTGATTAAACTTATGTAAATCACTTTTAGTGAAGTTATCAACTCCATACTTATTTATACATGTTAATTTAATTTTATTTTTAAATAATTTTGATTTCAGTGGATGGTTAACACCATATCTTTTTAAATTAGTTGATTTTGATTTATTCTTAATAACCTCAGATTGAAAAACATTCAAAACTCCCCAGTTATTTAAATTAGTATCAATCTTTTTTTGTTTAATAGAGGGTATTTTAGAAGGATTATCAACACCATATTTATCAATACAAGATTTCTTCATTTTATCACTTATAACTGAAATATCTAGTTTACTTCTAGTTTCTTTAATACGATCCTTAACTTCTTTTGAAGAAGATGAATTTTCGAATCCATACTTTTTTAAACAAGTTTCTTTATATTTTTCTTTCTTAGAATTTATCAATTCAGAATCATTATTTGAACAACTCTTAGAACAATAAATTCGATAACCTCTACTATAAGATAAGAATTTAACAAAACCATCACATACCTTACATTTACCAGTTTCATTAAATAATAAGAAATACTTTTCTGATAATGAATTACCTGGTTTATCACTCATGAAATCATGAAATAATGGTAGATTCTTTATGATCCAAGATTCTTTGACAATCTTTTTATTATTAATAATATCTTCATAAATATCAAATTCTGATTTTAAACTATTTAACATAATTTATATATTTAATTTTATTATTTTAGCTTAAAATTAAGATAAGTTTAAAACAAGTTGTACATAAATTTATATATAAACTATATGAACGGCTTAGGACCGTATAGTTATATCCCCAACGGGTTACTATAGAAAATGTCGAATTCGCTACTCGACATTTTCGCTTTCTAAACTTTTTATTAAAATATAATACAATTAAAACAAAATAAAAATTATGGAAAAAATATTACAAAGTAACCCTAATAGGTTCGTATTATTCCCAATAAAGTATAACGATATTTGGGAGATGTATAAAACCGCAGAACATTCATTCTGGACTGCCGAAGAGATTGACTTATCACAAGATTTAACAGATTGGGATGAAAAATTAAATGATGATGAAAAATATTATATTAAAAATGTGTTAGCATTTTTTGCCGCCTCTGATGGTATTGTTAATGAGAACCTTGCTGAGAATTTCTTAAAAGAAGTTCAATATGCTGAAGCTAAAAGCTTTTATGGATTTCAAATAGCTATGGAGAATGTTCACTCTGAAACATACTCTTTACTAATTGATACTTATATAAAAGATGAGGTTGAAAAGGATAGATTGTTTAATGCAATTGAAACAGTACCATCAGTTAAAAAGAAGGCTGATTGGGCACTTAAATGGATTGATTCTGATTATTTTGCTGAAAGATTAATTGCTTTTGCCGCAGTTGAGGGTATATTCTTCTCTGGATCATTTTGTTCTATATTTTGGTTAAAGAAAAGAGGATTGATGCCAGGATTAGCATTTTCAAATGAGTTAATTTCAAGAGATGAAGGATTACATTGTGAATTCGCTTGTTTGTTACATAATAAGTATGTACAAAATAAAGTAACACCTCAAAGAATAACTGAGATAATAACTGAAGCTGTTGAGATCGAAAAAGAATTTGTTACAGATTCTTTACCAGTTTCTTTAATTGGTATGAACTCTATTCTAATGAATCGATATATTGAATTTGTTGCTGATTATTGGTTAACTGAATTAGGTTGTAGTAAAGTTTATAACTCTGAGAATCCATTTGACTTTATGGATATGTTATCTCTACAAAATAAAGGTAACTTCTTTGAGAAAAGAGTATCTGAATATCAAAAATCTTCTGATAGAGGAATTGACTTTGATAACATGTATGATGACTTCTAAATTAAATTAATAATTTTTAAAAAAACCTACACTAATAATGTAGGTTTTTTTTATATTTGTAAAAAAAACTATTATGGATAAAAGTAAAGTTGAATCAATACAGATTAAAATTAAAAAAGCTCTTGAAATAATTGAGAAGGAAGAGAATATTAAGATATCATTTGGAACAATTAGATATAATAGATTCTCTTATAATAGCTCTGTTAAAATAATTTCATTAGAAGATACTGATGAAATTGAATCTTTCAACGAATCTATTTGTAAGAGTTTAGGCTTTACTCAAAATATTGTTGGAATGACATTTGAGAAAAAGTCAGACAATATTATGAAAAGTTATATAATAACTGAAGTTATAAAAAGAAATAGAAAATATCCTATTATAACAAAATCAATTCAAGATGGGAAGTCTTATAAATTTCCAGTTGAGTCAGTTAGATCTTTATTAGGAGGTGATAAAATAATAAATAGAAATTATAATTTAAATAAGATAGTTGATTAAATGTATTTTATTATTATATTTGTAAAACAAACAATAAAACAAGAAATTATGAAAGGTATATTTAAAATTGGAACAGTATCAACAAATCAAATATTAAAAATGTATAAAGCCGCTTCAAGAGAGATGGAATTAGAAGATTCAACTGGGTGGACATCTAAACACAAAGTTCATAAGTCTTCTAAAAATTATAATAGAAAAGCAAAACATATGAAATTAGAATTCTAATTTCATATGTTTTATAATAATTTATTATTTTACTTTAAAATTATTAGATTCTTTAAGTTTCTCTAATATAAACTTCTCATCAAGTTCTATTCTATTTGGTATTTTAATAGATAGTACTATATATAAATCTCCTAAACCATAGCTTATATCAGGAATACCCTTTCCACTTAATTTTATGTTTGAGCCAGGTTGAGTTCCTGGTTCAACATTTACTTTTAATATACCATGTGGTGTATCAACTTCTATTTTTGATCCAATAATTGCGTCAATAACGGATATATCTTTTTCAACTATTATATTATTACCCTCTCTTTTATATGAGAAATCTATTTTTTCCTCTACTATAATTTGTAAATCTCCGGGAAATCCATTTCTTATATGGTTACCGAATGTTTCCATCGTTAATTGCATACCTGATGAAACTCCTTTTGGTATTTGAACATCAATAACTTCATCTTTTAATATAGTTCCTTCTCCAAAGCAGAAGTTACATTTATCTTTTATTTGGCTACCTGACCCATTACAATCCACACAAGTTATTTGTGTTTCAATTTGTCCAAAAATAGTATTTTGTAAAACTACTCTAGATCCCATACCTTTGCATGGAATACAATCTTTTATATTTGTTCCTCCCTTTCCATCACAGTTATCACATTTAACATTTCTTTTATACTTAAGTTTCTTAGTAGATCCTTTTAGTATATCCTGAATATCTAAAACAACTTTCATTCTTAGATCGGATCCTCTAGATTGTCTTCTTCTAGTATTTGTATTTCTATTACCAAATATATCACCAAACTGTGAGAATATATCATCTGAATATCCATGACCATGTTTACCAAATGGATTACCAAATGGATTACCATCTGATCCATATCTATCATAACTTGATCTTTTATCAACATTACCTAGTGTCTCATATGCTTCAGCAGCTTCTTTAAATTTTCTTTCAGCTTCTTCGTTATTAGGATTTTTATCTGGATGAAACTCCATAGCTTTCTTTCGATAAGCTTTTTTAATTTGATCTTCGGTGGAATTTTTCTCAACTCCTAAAATGTTATAATAATCTTTACTCATCTTAATATATTTTTTAATATTATTTCTCTTCTAATAGATTTTAATGTGTGTTTAAACATAATTTTAGTATTTGAATTATATTCAATCCAAAATTCATCTTCTTCAAGATTTGTTTTAAAATTCAATATTGGTAGTTTGTTAAATATTTCTAAAAGTATATTAGAAATATTAGATTTATCAATATTATCAATCTTATTTACTTCTAAACAAAACCAATCCATTATTTCACCAATACAGGACTTAACGATATTTAAATATCTTTCATCAATTCTGTTACTATGTATATACCATTCCATTTTTAGATCTCTGAATTAATAATTAAATTTTAGTAATTTCTTTATGTTATTTGAGTTATAAAGTTCATAACTTATATTCTTATCAATAATTGTGTGTATTTCAAGTTTTTCAATTTTCAACTTTATAGCATCTACATACACAACTAAATCATCTAAAGCTTTTCTATAAGGTAAACTTGGTGTCCAATAATCTGGAAATTTATCAACAAATTTATCAACAGCTAAATCAAATGCTTTTTTTCTAGCTAATAAAACATCTTTTTCTTTTACTGACTTATTTGTAAGAAACTCTACTATATAATTATTGAATTTATGAATTAAGTTATCAGTTTCTATAACTTTTAATAATCCTATTACTAGAGCATCTTTTTCAGACATTTCTATCTCAACATTCTCTTTAAGTATTTTCTCGGCTTCTTTTTCGGATCCAACTACATAATAAACGTAGGAGTCCCATAGACACATTTTTATTATATCCGTTGGTAGAATATTTATCTTCATATTTAATATATAATTTATTATTTATATAAACCAATAATGTTAAAGTTTATATAAATAATATGAATTTTATAATAGAATATAATAATATTATAGTATATAAAGGTGAAGTTGAATTAAATGATAATTCAATTTTAAACACTATGATGATTAAATCAGAAGAATTAGGATTTAGTATCTCACGATACTCATTTAATGAGATTTTGATTGATTCTGATCTTAAAGTAAAGATAAGATCAGAAGATTATGACAAATTTATCATTAATATGAGAGATATTAAAATAGATATTGTTTTAAAATAATATCTATTTATTATCTAATTTACTTTTCAATTCATAAAAGAAGTCTTCAACTCTTAAAGAATTTCCGAATTCACCATCATCCCCTTCTAATTTGAAATTTATATTACCACCATTTTTAGGCCAAACTAATTCAACTTTCATTCGAATACTTTTAAGTATTTCATAAGAATCTCTATCTTGTTCTTGAAATTTAATTGTACATTCTTTTATATCATAATAATTCATTGTTTTTTCAGTATCATCAGAGATACCTTCTTTTAATTCAATTATTAAAGTCAAAACATAAATAACTTGCTCATCTGTAAATTTTAAAGTTAAAGAATCATTTATCTTAGATGATCTGGAAATTTCCAAACTTTGTAATTCAAGTCCCAAATCTTTAAAATTTCCACGTTCTTTACTTCTACCATGTTTTATAGCAGATTTTGAAGACTTAGTTGCGTCAATCTCAACTTCATCATAGTCATTTGGTAAATCACTACCCTTTTCTTCAAAAAGTTGTGATATTAACATTTTAATTTGAGTAAGAGCTGTTCCTATGTAGGATTCAGGAGTATCATTAAACTCTTCTTTTATAAATTCTATAAATCTTCTTATTTTATTCATATACTATATATTAAATTTAATTTATACATTTTTTTTATTATATTTGTAATATGAATAGAATAGGATATTGTTGCATTTCGGTTGGTATTAATATAGGTTTAAAAAAGAAAGACCATATTCAAGTTAATAGAGGTATGGTTAAAAAAACTTTTAATCTGAAAGGATTACCTTATGTTTCTGAATTGATTATTTTAAATCTAAAAGATACCTTAAAAGTATTAGAATATAATGTTAAAAATAACATATATGTTTATCGATTATCATCTGATTCATTCCCTTGGAATTCAGAATATGAGTTCAAAGATTTACCTAACTTTAATGTTATAAAATCATATATGATAAAGATAGGTGACTTTATAAAATTAAAAGATATTAGAGTTGGTTATCATCCTGGTCCATTTAATGTTTTAGCAAGTGAGAATCAATTGGTTGTTGATAAAACAATTAAAGAATTAAATAAACATGGTGAATTATTAGACCTTATGGGTCTAGATCAAACTACTTACTATCCAATTAATATTCATATAAATACAACTAAGCCAACAAGAGAATTAGCTGCTGAGAGATTTGTTAATCAATTTGTTAATTTAAATGACTCCTGTAAGAAAAGATTAACTATTGAGAATGATGATAGTCCTAATCAATATTCTGTTAAAATTTTACATGATTTAATTTATAAAAAAATCGGAATACCTATTGTATTTGATCAACATCACTTTAATTATGGTCCACAAGATCAAACTATGGAAGAAGCTTTAAGATTAGCCCACTCTACTTGGATTATCAAACCGATAACACATATGAGTTCACCTAAAACATTAGAAGACTCCAGTGCTAAGATAATAGCACATGCTGATTATATATATGAGAAAATTGAAACTTATGGATTAGAATTTGATACTGAAATTGAAGCAAAGGCTAAGGATTTAGCGGTCATAAGGTATAATTATGAGTTTAATAAAGATAGGTAGATACTATCTTTATATAAATAATAGTATGAGATTAAATATAGTAACAAACTTTCAGATAATATCACAGGTAAAGAAGTCAAGACACTTTATTGTGAATTTAGGTATGGTACCTACGGTTGAAAAGAATGGATCAAGAAGTTATAACAATAGTGATACTTTCTCTTTCCATTATAATAAAATGTATAATACTACAATTTATGGACAAGGTAATGTCGGTGATATTAGATTTTATACTGATCATTATATAACCGATAAAGTTTTGGCTATATATTATGGTGATAACTTTGAAGAATTTATATTTAATTTAGATAATTCTATGATAGAATCAAAAGGTGTAGATTTCTATTTAGGTCATATCATAAAAGAAGTTGATATTAAATATGAAGAAAGGGTTAAGAATGATGAATTGAAGAAGTTAGAATCTAAACCTAAGGGCATTTCTGATAATATTTTATTAAATCCAGGATCTGTTTCATATGATGATTTAAAAGCTTATTTAGATAACGAAAGAAAAAATCGTCAATTATAAGCAATGCTAGAAAGTAGTTTATATATTTTAATTTGATCTTCTATATCAATGATATCAAAGTCATAACTATGTTGTATCTCATAATCTTCAAATATATTTAAAAATATCTTATTCTCCTCAGCTACCCATTCAATTGAATTTATATTTACAAAACTTAGTTCTATAGATATAACAAACTCTGATATACCAAGTCCTAATATCCTAATAATTTTGATTAAATCTTTTTTCATTTAATCTATATATTATTATAATTAATTTTAAAAATTAAAAACCTTTTTAATTTTTAAAATTTTATATATACGTTATAAAATTTTATATATATATTATGAGTAAAATGAAGAAGTATACCGACTATTTATCTACTAAGATAAATTTAGACTCATTTGAGTCTTTATTTGAATCAAAGATAGTATTATCTAAAAACTTTATATCAATATTAAATATTATGTCTGATGATAATATAGCTAAAGAGTTGATTAAAATTTCTAATACTGAAGTTGATGTAAATAAATATAACTATATAGATAGTATGAGTGATAGAGATCACTTATCATTTATATCAGATGATAAAGCTCAGAAGATTTTAAATGATACTAGGGAAATAATTTATAATGTTATTGATGGTGGTAAATATTTAACACATTCTGATAAAAATGACCAAGTATTTAAAAGACTTGGTTATGAAAAGGATGGTAGAGAAAATTGGGCACCACCAGTTGGTACAATAGTTAGTATTTTAAACGAAACTGATAGTAATTCAGGTAATAAAACTTATTGCTTAGTTAAACTTTCAGATGGTGATAAATTAGGAGTTATTAATAAAAGTGCTTTGTCGGAATTTGATGATTATAGATCAGGCGTTTGGAAAAAATCAAGAAATCCTATAAATGTGGGTAGATTGGTTCGTTCAATATTATTATCTATTAAATTTAGTTTTACTGATGTTGATTTAAATAAATTTGTTGATTTATATAAATCCAAACATGATTATATAAATAATCAGAGTAGACTATTTGAAATAGTAACTGGTGATGAAATAAGACATTGGTATAATGGATCAAATTATTCAGGATTTGGTGGATCACTTTCTAATTCATGTATGAAAGGTCCTGAATGTCAGAATTATTTATATATTTATAGTATGAACGATGTTAGAATGTTGGTTCTTTTTACTGATGATGATAAAAAAACTATAAGAGGTCGAGCGATTATTTGGAATGCTACTATAGATGATACTAATGTAACATTTATGGATAGAATATACACAAACGATGATTGTGATATAAACCTATTTAAATCATTTGCCGAAGATAGTGGATGGTATAATAAAATGGAACAAGATATGGAAACAGACTTTACTATTCAATTTGGTTCTAAAACTATTAATAATCCGAAAATAAAGGTATCATTGAAAAATATTGATTATGGTCAATATCCATATATGGACACTATGTGTTATTTTTATTACGAATCTGGTTTATTAACTAATTTCAACACTGGAGATGATGATTATAAAGAGTTAAGAGACACATCTGGTGGTTTTGAGGTTCATGATTATTATGATGATGATGATGATTATTAATAGAAATAATTAATAATTGATTTCCAATCTGGATATTCATCACTACCAAATATCAATAATTTCCCTTCAAATTCTTTTTGACCACATTCCGTTTTATCATCAATTAAGAAGTCTCCTTTTAATAAAGATTTATCCGTAGATAATATCAATCTTTCAACCCATTCTGGTCCAATATAATTGGATATCCAAAATGCTTTCTCAGTATAGCAATTTATATTCATTGTTGATGGTCTTGATAAGAACCAAACATCATGATCTATTGACATTCTCTTTATTGATTCAATAGCATCATCTAATGGCTCTAAATCTATAAAGAATCCCCATTGTGATTGTGGATATGGTTGTGAAGGATTTCTTAATTTACACTCTTTAGACTTCTTTGTAAATTTACAAATAGTGTCATCCATGTCTATATAAACTCTCTTTCTCATATATTATCTTTTAATTCCAACATAAATTTAAAGTGTTCTAATAATTCTGTGTTATATTCAGAAAAAGCACCATTTCTTAATTCGTCAAATGTAACCCATTCAACAGATCCTGCTTCTGTAGTATTTATCTCACCACTATAATCAGTTACAAGGAAAACAAATGGTAGGAACTCAGAACCTTCTCTAAAAAAGAATGGTTTAGCTGAATGTATATCTAATCCGGTTTCTTCTTTAACTTCTCTTATAAGAGCATCGTATAACATTTCACCATCATCTACTTTACCACCTGGTAGTCCAAATTTAGTAAGATCATCTTTTCTAGATACTCCTAATACCTTTTTCTTATCCTTACTAAACATAAGTGCTGTTACTACTAGTTTTAATCTATTTTCCATCTTTAAATATTTTAGCAAATTCACCATTTTTACAAACAACTATTAATTTCGAAGTCGTTCCATTAACAAGTAATAAAATACCATTATGCGCAAGTCCGAATCGATCATTTCCCGTCACTACATGGTTAGAAGTTCCTCCTATATTATGGTTACATATTTCAGTGCCTATTTTGAATAATCTAATAGATTTTTCTTTCAACTCTACCATTTCAGAATATTTAAAATCTCTCATTATTATTTATTTTATAATACAAATATAATAAAAAAATAAGATCCAAACTAATTATAGAGTGGATCTTATTTATTATTTAAACACTTTTTTTATCATCAACAACTTCTTCAAAGTCCGCATCTTCGACAACATTATCAGTATTGGTTTCGTTACTTTCATTTGTTTTATTATCTTGTTCTTGATATAACCTAGTACTAATTGTATTCCAAGTTGAATTTAATTTTTCACTAGTCTCATCAATTTTATTAATATCTTGTTGAGAATGTGATTCTTTAAGTAAATCTAAATCCACTCTAAGTAATTCCCTATCTTCTTGGGTTAACTTATCATCAAATTCTTTCATTTGTTTTTCGGTATTGAAAATTAAAGAATCTGCTCCATTAAGTTTATCAACTTTATCTTTTTCAAGTTTATCAGATTCAGCATTTGCCTCAGCTTCCATTTTCATTTTCTCAATTTCTTCTTTTGTTAATTGAGACCCACCTTCAATTCTGATATTATTCTCTTTACCAGTAGCTTTATCTTTAGCGGTTACAGATAATATACCATTAGCATCAATATCTAATGATATTTCTACTTGTGGAACGCCTCTTGGAGCCGACATAATACCATCTAAGTGAAATCTACCTAATGATCGATTATCTTTAGCCATTGTTCTCTCACCTTGTAAAACATGTACTTCTACTGAAAGTTGGTTATCAGATGCTGTTGAAAATGTTTCACTTTTTGTAGTCGGTATAGTTGTATTAGATTCGATTAGTTTATTGAATACACCACCCATTGTTTCAATTCCAAGTGATAGAGGATTAACATCTAATAAAAGAACATCTGTAATAACACCACTTAACACTGCTCCTTGAATGGCTGCTCCTAAGGCAACTACTTCATCAGGATTAACCGATTTATTGGCTTTTTTACCAATATATTTCTCAATAGCTTCTTGTAGAGCTGGGATTCTAGTAGACCCACCTACAAGTATAACCTCATCAATATCGGATGGTTCTAAGTTAGCATTTTTAAGAGCACTTTTCGCACAATTTATAGCTCTTTCAACTAAATCCGAAGTAATTTGTTCAAATTTAGATTTTGATAACTTCTTAACAAAGTGTAAAGGTAAATTATCTCTTGAAGAGATATAAGGTAAATTAATTTCACTCTCAGAAGTAGATGATAATTCAACTTTAGCTTTCTCAGCGGCTTCTTTTAATCTTTGTAGAGAAATTGGATCTTTTGATAGATCTATGCTATATTCATTTTTAAATTCATCAACCATCCAATTGATAATAGCATTATCAAAGTCATCACCACCTAAGTGAGTATCACCATCTGTTGATTTAACTTCAAAAACACCATCAGCAATTTCCAAAACAGATACATCATGAGTACCACCACCACAATCAAATACTAAAACTATTGAGTCTTCATCTTTTCGATCAGCTCCATATGCTAAAGCTGCTGCTGTTGGCTCGTTTATAATTCTTTCAACTTTCAATCCAGCGATCTCACCAGCTTCAATAGTTGCTGTTCTTTCAGCATCACCGAAATAAGCAGGTACTGTTATAACCGCTCTTGTTACTTCATATCCTAAATAATCTTCGGCAGTTTTTTTCATTTTTTGTAGAATGATTGCTGACAATTCTTGTGGTGTATATTCTCTACCATCTATGTTAACAACTGGAACATTTGATTTAGATTTCTTTACTTCATAAGGAACTCTTGTTGCTTCATCAATACAAACTGAATAGTCTTTACCAATAAACCTCTTGATAGAAGATATTGTATTTTTTGGATTCGTAACTGCTTGTCTTTTAGCTGGCTCACCAACCTTTCTTTCAGTTCCATTGAATGATAAAACTGAGGGAGTTGTTCTTTTACCCTCTGAATTTGTGATAACTACTGGTTCTCCACCCTCAACTACAGCAACACAGGAATTTGATGTTCCTAAGTCAATTCCGATTATTACATCTTTTTTACTCATATATAATTTATTTTTATTTACTTATTTCAATTTATGTGCCAAAATTATTTAACTGACATAATGACAGGTTTCTTAATATTGTACATAGTTTATTTTATATTAACTAATTTTTATAAGTTTGACCTAATATTATCTATTTTATTTAAAAACTCTCTAGATTGCGTCAATCTTAAATTTTGTTTTCTAACCCATTCAATTGCTAAGTCATAGACATCTTTATCTTTAGACATTGACATAACATTTGAAAAGTTTGGATCTTTTCCATATTTTAAACCATATGATTTTCTCATTAACGGATAATTTAAATTATCTGGATCTTTATTAAGTTTAAGGAATATGTTATAAGATTTTTTAATATCTAAAACCTTTTCATTGATAGCGTATTTTACGGATATTATAATTCTATTTATTCTTTCATGAACATCAACTTGATCTTCTGGTACTTGACCTAATATATCATCTATATTATCATCTAATATATAACCAACTATTATATTTTCTCTATATAAATCATCTGTCAATAAACCATGTAGATCCATATACCAAGATGTTTTTATCTTCATAAATATATCAGATTCAATTACCCATCCTTCTATATCCTCTGATATCTTTGATAATTCCATCAATTCTTCTAATTTATAATCAAAAGATTTAGCAATTTTAACATCACCTATTTCTTTTTTAAAATCATTAAGGTTTAAATACTCACCAGTATCATTATCTCTCAATCTAAGTAATATTAATTCTTCAACATTATATTTTAAAACAATTTTATTAAATGGTGAAACATATTCAAATATAGCAACATAATTATTATCAAGTGACCAATCTACAAACCTTCTAACATTTATATCATTATTATATAACCTATTAGCACCAATTGCTTGATCCGATTCAATAGACATTTTAGACTTACCCAAAACCCGACCACTTGGTAATCTTATAAATGATGCTACTGATCCATCCTCTTTATTATAAACAGACTTTATTTTATAATCACATACTAATGAATATTGAGTTTCTGTAACTTGGTTTAAATTAAAGAATTTATGTAATAATAAATGTCTTTTAAATAAAGATCCATCCTCATTAAAAATAAATGTAAGACCTCTCATTTCGAAAGCCTTATTATCTATAAAGTCGTTATAAGTAGCTATTCTATAGTTAAATATTGATATTTTAAATGTATCAATTACAATCTTAGTCTCATAGAAAGATGAATCATCAACATTTGTTAAATTCACACATTCTTCATATGATAATAAATTATATTTTTTCATTTTTCATTATTTTAAACAAATATAAGATATTTTTTTAAAATATACAACATGATTAAAAAGTATAATGTGTTTATTAAAGAAAATATGGATATGGATAAGTCCATAATTAATAAGAAAGTATCAGAATTTAAAAAATTAAAAACTTTATTATCAAAGAATATCGGGTATATTGGTAAGTTTACTGAATATTTAATGAATGAAAATATACCATATGAAGAATTAGAGAACCTTTATACTAACTTACTAAAATTATCAAAAAGGCAACAAAAACTTGACATATAAACTAAAGGGTAAAAAAGTGACTTTTAAGATTTATAATTCTTCTTTGAAATCTATAAGAAAGTATGGATTATATCGATATTATGACCAAAGTGATAATAATAAGAGAGTAGTAGATTTACTTGAAAAGTTCCCACAACTTATAAAAGATAATTCTGTTAAATCAGATGGTGATATATCAATAATAATAACATAATAGATTAAGATAATCCGATTAAAGCACTCTCATATTGTTTATCTGATAAAACTTTAACAATTTTACCATTGTGATCAATCTTATTAGCATATTTACCCTTTAATGTTTTCTGTAATGAAATTAAGAAAACATTATGACCTTTATATGATCTAATATCTTTATTTATTTTCAATTTTTCTTCTATTGTCATTATCATTTTTTTAAATATTATAATCCAATCTCTTCTAATATATAGTTCCTATTATATAATAACCATTCAGTTTGATTAACTGAATAGCCATTTATATAATAAGATTTAGATGGTATTTCATTAATATTGATATGCTCACCATGTAATTCATGATCTAAATAATTACATTTAGATGTTATCTCACCATTCTCTAAGAATCTAATATATTTACCATTTAAGTGACCATTTAAGTAGTTTCTTTTAGAATATACTTCACCACTTGGATAGTATTCTATATGTTCACCATCTTTCATTATTATCAAATATAGTTTTAGTAATAATGTAAATACTTGGAGATCCTATCTCACCAAATTCCTTTAATATCTCTTCCATTTTAATATTTTCTATATTATATCACATTAAATTAATGAAGTTTATATAATTATACCAATTGATTCTAATTTAAGGTTCCTATTATAAGATATCCAGTTTGATTCATTGGATAAATCACCATCTATATAATAATATTTAAATCTAATTTCACCTCCATCATAATATCTAATATATTCACCATGTAATTTACCATTTATGTAATAATGTTCAGATCTTAAATTACCACTTTTATAATAAGCAATATATTTACCATTTTCTTTACCATTTAAGTAATTACATTTAGATAATATCTCACCACTTTCATAATATTCTAAATTTTCACTATTTCCATTTAAGTAATTAAATTTAAAATCCACTTCACCACTTTTATAGTAATGAGTATATTCACCTGATATTAAACCATCTAAGTAATCTACCTCAGTTAATATCTCACCACTTTTATAATAAGCGATATATTTACCATTTTCTTTACCATTTAAGTAATTACATTTAGATAGTATCTCACCACTATTATAATATTTTATATGTTGTTCATCTTTTATCATATACAATTTTCTTCATAATATTAACTATCTTTAACTTGATCATTAAGTTGTGTTAAAATTTCAGTAATACTTTTAATCATTTCTATGGATTCATATTTACAAGGTGTTATTTCATAAGAATTTGTATGTGGAAACTTTCTATCATAATCTCTTAATTCTTTTCTTGACATATTTTCCTTATCATTAACATCCATTCTTATAACTTTTTTCATATCCGGAAATCCTTCTATATCCAAGTCATAATATTCATAACTAGAACTACTCTCAATACTTATTTTTGTTTTCTCACCAAATGATCCAATTGATGAACATTGAATATGAAATCTATTATCAAAACTAATCTTAATATCATTAATAGGTAATTCAATTCTTTCAACTACTTTTTTATTACTATTTTCCGAATCCCAAGAATGATATGAAACTTCAAATTCAAAACTCTTACCAATAAAAACCTTACCAATCTCGCTACTAAGTTCTTCGAGAGCTATTTCACCTTCGTCAATATCAAATTTAAGATCTCCATCATCAGATATATAACTATTAGATTTATTATCTTCTTTATCACTCATCTCATCTAACCAATCACTAATCTCTAAACACTTAGATAAATATTCATCATATTCAACTTTTGTTATCTTAGTAACTTCTTTATCAGCACTATCAAAGTTTCTCAAATCATCAATTTCCAATCTACTTAATGTAAATGATAATGACATATCATTAAGACTAATCCAAAAGTAGTTATCTTTAATACTAACCGATGGTCTATCTATAAGTGATGAATTCTTTTTATTCTTTATCTTTAAAAATGATTTATAAATAATATTAAATTTTTCTTTATTATTCTTTTTGGATGAGAATCCAAAAAATCCTTCATTCAACTCACTATATTTTTTTAAATATTTCATTAATTATATATTAAATTAAATCTTTCACAAACCTAACAATTTTAATTTAATATTCCTATCATATGAAATATATTCCGATTCACTAACCTCATAACCGAATAAGTAGTAATATTCATCTGATATCTCACCATTTCTAAGGTAATAAATATATTCACCATGTTCATTACCATGTAAGTAATTTATCTTAGATTCTATTTCACCACTTTCATAGTAAACAATACAAACACCATTTAGTTTACTATCTACGAAATATCTACTACATGATATCTCACCACTTTTAAAGTAATTAATACACTCACCCTGTATTTTACCTTTTAAGTAATTACATTTATATGATATTTCACCACTAAGAGAGTAAGCAATATATTCACCATGTAATTTACCATCTAAGTAATTTCCTTTATAAACTATTTTATTAATATCATAATATTCTATATGTTCACCATCTTTCATAACCCCAATAAATCTAATTTTAAATTCCGATTATAAGAAATCCAGTTCAATTCACTAACATAATCACCATTAATATAATAGGATTTATAGTATAACTTACCATTCTCATAGTATCCAATAGATTCTCCATGTAGTTTACCACTTATAACGAATAATTTAGGTTTCTTATCAGTATTATAATAGTTACATTCCAATCCACTAAAATAATTATCATTGATTTTATTTAATACATATGAGACCCCAATCACTTTTGATTTAGATCTATATACACGTTTAAGTTTACCATCTATAAAATTAGATTTACATGAGATCAAACCACTATGATAATAACTAATATATTCACCATTACCATCTATGTAATTTATCTTATATTTTATTAAACCATTATCATAATATTCAATTTGTTTAATATTTTTCATAAACCCAACAATTCTAATTTCTTATTCCTGTTATAAGAAGTCCAGTAAATTTCACTAACCTCAATATCATAAATATAATAACATTTATTTGTTATCTCATTATCAATATCATAACAAATACATTCACCATTTTTTTTATCATCTAAGTAATTTTGTTTATATGATATATTACCACTTTCATAGTAAGTAATAAATTCATCATTTAATTTACCATTAATATAATAAGATTTATAATATATTAAACCATTTTTATAGTAAAAAATATATTCACCATCTAATTTACCATCTATACAATTATATTTAGAGTATATTTCACCATTCTCATAATATTCTATATGTTCACCATCTGTCATAATCCAAGTAATTCTAATTTTAAATTCCTATTATAAGAG